>JGI24710J26742_10000509_pt1 | contig 35996 bp, 27 predicted proteins | sample BioPla2DNA2_FD_26742 | JGI IMG/M metagenome (IMG submission 26742)
TTTCAATTTTTATCGCGCATCCGTTTTGGTCGGCATCTTCTATAACTCCCTCGTATAGATTGCCCTTTCCGTCTATTAACCTAACATTGTCACCGTTTTTCATCCGAAGTACCCTAACAATATGCCGGGACTCTTTTGGGTCAAGAACATACCTTTCTCTGTCGATATCGGGAGCATAAAATACCTGCATAACTCTCTTTTCCGCGAAAGTAAGCAATTATCTTTATTGCCCTTGTCCAATTAATGAACCGGTTTACCGGGACAATATGTTCCGATAAATATTGGGAAAGGAGAAATGATTTGAAAAGTGGAAGATGTTTTCTTAATTTGTCGCCTATAAACGGGAGGGTCAATATGCACAAAATTGGATTATTGTCGGATACTCATGGCTGGTTGCATCCGGATCTGTTCGAGTTTTTTGGGGAGACGGATGAGATATGGCATGCCGGTGATATCGGTAGCATGGAGGTGGCAAAAAAGTTGGCGCTATTCAAACCTTTGAAGGCGGTATATGGAAATATTGATGGCGGCGTTATCAGAAAAACTTTTAAGGAGGTTCTTGAGTTCCGAACGGAAGGGGTGGATGTTATTATGACCCATATTGGCGGTACACCCGGTAGGTATAACCATAAAATTAGCGGATTGATCAGCTCCAGGAGACCCGATTTGTTTGTATGCGGACATTCGCATATAGCCAAAGTGGCGCGTGATCCAAAGACAGGTTTTTTATATGTCAATCCTGGTGCGGCGGGATATCATGGGTTTCATAAGTATATGACGGCTATAAGATTCGCGATTGACGGTACGGAGATCAGGGATATGGAGATCATAGAACTGGGGGAGCGGGGCAAAGCCATTAAAATATAGAAAACATTGTTATTACATGGAGCCATCCAAAATATTGGAAGATGGGTCAACAGGAACCTCTTCCATCCTGCGGATGAAACGCGGAAGCCTGTCTTCCACGGAGATCATATATGAATAGGGTTTGCGGACCGTGGACTCAGGGTGTTTTCTCTTGCTGAGTTTTTCGGTTGATATCAATAGATTAAAGTTGTTGTTTCCGGCCTGTGCCATCATGTTCCCCCTCATATACGAGAAATAATACCACGTTGAGTTGTCGGCTTTGAGATAAATGTCGAACATATCTCCGGTTCGGCGACGTTGGATTTCAATGTATCCATCCACATATACGTTCATTGGTTGGGTTCCGATAAATCCTATTCCGATAGGACCGACTGATCTGAAAGAAGAGTTGTATTCGTCCCAGTACAAATTCACGTCGTTAAGTACAATTTCATAGTTAAATCCTTTTGGAATTGATCTCAGGGATCCGTAGAGCCCTAGATCGGTACTTATTCCGGCAGCAATCTCCTCACCAAATATATTTATCATACCCTTCCTGTAAAAGTCGCTGCCAATATCCACCGCCTTGAGGGTCGGGATCATTTTCAGCTCGTCACCCATCATTGTAAGGGCCCCTTCAGAGAAATAAAAATCAAATGCGAGCATTGTCCTGAGAGTGACTTTTCCCGAATCAATCTTCTGTTCGAACTGACCCGACTGTGAGGTGAGTACCAGATCAAAGTTGGTTCCAAAGTTGATCTTTCCTTCACCGTAAATTGAACAAGATTCTTTGTTGAACTCAATAAGGTTTGACGGTAACGAGGGATCAACAAGCTTTTCTTTTGATGCTATCAGATAGCTGTTTTTGCTTTTGTTGTACCACATATATCCGTTGGGGGTGACCAGTCCAACATCGGACCACGATTTTTGGGCCGATAGGAAAGCGGGATATATATGCGCGGAGTCGATATTGATATATGAACCCGAAAAAACCAGGTTGTCATTTATATCCCTTGGCTTATCGCTAACGGGGATCATTACATTTTTCGGATCAATTGCCGATTTGAATTTTATCGAATAACTCTTGATATCGCAATCATGCACTACAGAGGCCGCACCGGTAAATGTTAGATCCTTGTTCAGGGAGAAGAGCTGCACATCGCCCTGGAAACCAAAAGCGGGACTAAGCATAAAGTTTTCAGCAGCGGCTATATAGCCTTGAGCACTGGAACGAAGAGTATCNACCGTTATCTCCGGGAATGATATCTGTTGGATGCCTCCCTCTTCATCAACGTAATCATAAATACCACTACCGGAATATTTTTTTGTCGATTCGATGGAAATTGTAGCGGTATGTATGATATGTTTATTGTTGATGGCAACCAAAGCGTTGTCAATTTTCTCAATTTTAGCTCTTCGGTTGATAGTTATCTTTCCATCGCCGGGTTGGATCAAGGCATCGGCTATAGGGATGTAATTTATATTATCGGCCTCAATAATTTCCCTGTCGACATAATATCTGCCTTTTGATGAGAAGAAAGAGATAGTATCGTTGTTAACGTTTGTCGAGAAGAAGGTTGGTTCATCATATTGATCTTTTGTTAACTCCAGCAACTCTTGTGGGGCCAGGAGCGTGAAAGAGGATTCGCCTTTCTGTTCCATCTCCATAACCTTGCTGTTCATGTCGTATACAAAGTTGCTCATTGTGCACAAATATTGTATATCCGGGAACATGACCATCGAATTGTCGGTGTTTAGCCTAAAACTGGCCAGACCTGTGTCGAAGTTGACATTCGTGGAGGCATTGTCAGCTATAAAGGCAAAACTTGTGGATGAGGGCGAAAAAAGGTTGTATGTGGATGTGTCGGCCTGTATGGTTCTGGAGGAGAAGTTAAAGAGGTTGGATACGATCCTGGAATCCTGGGTATTGGTCTGTCCGGAGCCCGACAGGCCTGTCGGTGTAATTGTCAGCAACCCGTCAAACAGTGTTCCATTATCGAACATATTGAACCGTTTGTCGACACTGTTTTTGGCCACAAACTTATCTTCTGCGGGTGTCCATTTGATCGATACCTCCTCAGCATTGACCACGGGATACTGCCCCATGCTATTCTCTTCAATTTCAAGGCTAGTGGCCTGTGTGATCATGGAATCGGGATATAGTTTGAATTCCTTAGCGGTAGTTGTGGAGGTAAAGTGTGTAAGTTTTCCCGAGCCGATAAGCCCCTTGTTGCTCATTGTCAAATTATTGTAAAGCACACCTTTGTTGTTATAGAGACTTATGCCATCTTCGGGAATCTCCATATTGAAGCCGAGAGAGTTATCTTCCTGAATAGTAAGGTATTGGTCAATAGGCTCTACAATGCCATCCGCAATAAAGGTTCCTTTCAGATGCATATCCTCCTCCTTGTAGTGGTCAATGTTTTCATAAGTGAAGGGGTCGATTCGAAAATAGACTTCACTTTTGGGATAAACCCCCTCAAGTCCGGCAATTTTATCGTAAAATATGTAGGAGTAGGAGGTGGCATTGAAAATTGGGTATTGTCCCAGTTTCCGCTGACCCGATTTGTTCATTGGATCATCGATAAATACTTCGGCGGAACCCAATTGTATGAGGTTTTCGATGTCTTTTATGTAGGGATTCCCGTAAGGATCGAGAATGTCGGTCTCAACGGCAATTTTTATAGAGTCAATAGAGGACAAATCAACCTTAAAGGTATCATAATCAAACCTGAACTTATGTCCATAAATTGTAAACAGTCCGGCATTTACCATGCCGTCAAATTCAATAGTTCTGTTTTTGCCGATTATCAGTGAGTTGTTGTAGGGGCGGATATATACGTTTTGGGCGGTGCTGAGATTTACTCCGGAAACTCCGTTAACGGTAATCTGATAATTGTTAAGGTTCAACGTGGCGTTATCGTTTGAAGAGCCAACAACACTCTGGATTCTCATGGCATCGTAATCCTGCCGTTTAAGGAACGCATTGACATAATCGTGAGTTTTCTGTTTGAGCGTGACCATGTTTAACAGTCTGTCGTAATAGAGAAATCCCTTGTTTGCCATATCAATGCACAAGCCAATTACTGTCTCGACCGGTTTGTTTAGCCATTTCGCGAACTCTTCCACCGGAAAAGTCTCCGAATAATACCATTCAGCGAATCTTATCAATCTAACCAGGGGATGGTATTGGTCTATTCCCTGAAGTTGCAGATAATTGTTTTCATTGAAAAAGGATGCCGATTCAAATTCTGCCCGCCCCTGCGCGGCTCCAATGGCCTTGGACATTACAATTTTGGATTCGTTCATGTTCCATGAGAGCAGCTCAAAGTACATATCCATACTATGGAAAGAGTTGAAGTATGGCCCTTTGGATATTGGATTGTTTGCCTGGAACATGTTAACCTGACGGGTAGTAGGATTATAGGAAAAGCTCAGGTTATTGTGGAATATAGAGTCTTTGTCAAGATAAAGAACCATTGAAGTTTCGGCGCTCGCCAATCTGTTTTGGGAGAAGAGGTACTCTTCAGCGGTAATTTTAATGTAGAGAGTATCATTTCTGTACATAGAAATCGTTGCCAACTCGGTATAATCGCCTTTACCTTTAACAGAAGCCCCTTCAAATGACAATCCTCCCTCATAGTCTATATCTTCGTATATATCTTCAATGAAAAAGGATTTTTTATAGGTTGCGAAACGGGGGTATGTGGCGTTTTCTTTGTTTCTGAAAGTAGTGGCCTGATCGTTCAGTGTGCCATAGACCGGTTCGTTGAAATATGTTTTATGGGTGAGCAGCGCGGAATCCAATATGAAGGAGTTTCGCGTAATGTCCAGATTATAATCTTTAATATCGGCATACACTTCGTTTGCGCTGTAACCTGCTTTTTCGAATGTCACCCTACCCGTTGATCCCATGAACAACAATCGGTCGGGCAGGTAAACACCGTTCACTCTGAGTATTTTAGTGCTGTCCCTCTGGGAGTAACAGACAAGAACAGCCTCTTTTACAACTACTTTGAAAGTGGTATCGTATGTAAAATCAAGTTGACTGTCGGTTACTTTCCAAACAATACCTGACAGTGATTCGTACAAGATGTTGTCAACGATCGTTTTACCGAAGTTGTTGACATACTTGTCTATGAAGTCGTTTGAATTTCCCGGGTCGAGCAGGATTTCACCAAGGGCTTTGAGCCAATATGTTACTGTTTGTTCTTTAAGGGAATTAGCGACAAATAAATTTATCGTGGAAAAAAAATTATTGAAATTGGGTACGGGTCGCATAGACCTTTTGCGGAATTGACTGGCGATATCTACAATTTTAGTCCTGTTTTCGGGACTGAAATATGTTGAATCAAGGTTATGGATGAAGGTGTTTAGATTTGTTGTCTGTTCAGGGGTCAAATTTGGCCCCATAAACGTCGTGAGCTCCTCACCAAACTTTGTTTGGTCGCCCGAAAATGCGATGCCAATCTGGGCTTTGACGCTCAATCGCGCGAACAACACTATGGTTAAACAAAGTATGGTGAGTTTTTTTAGCGTACACATTGTTTTAACAACAAAAAAGATCCCTGTGCGCCGCATAGGGAATAACGCACATAGAGCCCCGACAGTTAGGGCTCTATATATGCGTTATTATCTGTAAATATAATTAAAATGCTTCAACAATGGCCACAAAGTCCTCTTTTTTCAAGGCCGCGCCACCAATAAGACCTCCGTCAACATCTGGTTTGGAGAAAATTTCCCTGGCGTTGGAAGGCTTGCAACTGCCGCCATAAAGTATGGTTATACCGTTCGCCACTGTTTCACAGTATTGTGTTTTAACAAGGTCCCTGATATATTTGTGCATCTCCTGTGCCTGTTCGGGAGACGCGGTGAGTCCCGTTCCAATGGCCCAAACCGGTTCATAAGCGATGACAACTTTTTTCAACTCTTCCGCTTTCAGCGTGAAAAGTCCCTCTTTTAACTGGGTTTTTACAACATCAAAGTGCTTCCCCGCCTCACGTTCCTCTTTGACTTCGCCGCAGCAGAAGATAACGTTCAATCCACTGTTCAGGGCGAGAACGGTTTTTTTGTTCAGTATAGCGTTGTCTTCGAGGTAATATGTCCTTCTCTCCGAATGGCCCAGAATTACATATTGTGCTCCCGTACTTTTGATCATATCGGGTGAAATCTCACCGGTGTAGGCACCTGAAGGTTCTGAGGCACAGTTTTGCGCTCCAAGGAAAAGTTTATTGGCTTTAAGGATAGGGGCCACTCCGGCCAAATGGATAAAAGGCGTGCAGAGTATAACTTCAGCTTTTGCGGCTGGCTTTTCCATGAAATAGTCGTTGATCGATTTAGCGAGTTCTATACCCTCTTGAAGATTCTTGTTCATCTTCCAGTTTCCGGCAACAATTTGTTTTCTCATTTTCTAATATTTAAAAATTAATTGTTTAATATATTTATAATTGTCTCTATATCGGGTCTACCGGCCCATGACCATTTAGCGATTATGGTGCCCTCCTTGATCAGCATAAATCCCGGATTTGATCTTACCATGGTTTTCAATGTTATCTCATCAACCAGATAAAAGTCGTCCTTCTCTTCAAAAACAGGTATTCCGGTGAATATTTTGGGTGTTATGTAATCACGGACCTCTCCGCTGCTTGAAGATGTGAGCAGGTAAAAGTCTATTCCCAAACTTTTAAGTTCCTCTCCAAATGAGAGCCCTTCCCTTATTTTTTCGGCTTTTACTTCTCCCAGTTTTTTGGATATCATGAACATAGTATAGTTTTGGGAGGCAAGTATCAGGTCTGTTTTGTCTTCCCCATTTTCATTTGTAAATGTAAGATCGTGTATAGGGGGCTCATAACCTTTGGAGACCAGTTTTGTTCGTGCGTCCACAAATTTCCAGGTAGTATCGTTCGCGGGATAATTTTCCAGGGTAAACTCCTCCTGTTTTCCCTCCTTTTCGTAAATAAATGTTGTTTCGTATTGATCTACGGGCATTCCCTCCGGCACTATCATCTTTTCGGGAATATATGTCCCAACCTTATATGGTAAAAAATCGATCACCGGAAGATAACGGAGGTTATAAAATATGAATATCAGGAATAACAGGGTCGAAGCGACGATAATTGTCCATTCAGACTTGGACTTGAAATTGCTATCCTGTTCATTCCTTTTGATAAACAGAAAAGCGGTTGGAATAGCCAATACAACATTTTTAAAAAAAGTCTGCCAGTTTGTAAGATGAATAGCATCACCAAAACAGCCGCAGTCGCTTACCGGATTTGTAAGCGCCAAAACAAAAGTCAGGGGGGTAAAAACTGCCATAAGGAGAGTTACTGTCCATATACCTATCTTTGGCTTGATATTGAACAAGACAGATATGCCGCCCAGGAATTCAAGTGTACATAATCCAATAGCAAAAAGGAGACAGAGAGGGGTCAAAAATGAAAGGTTGAAAGCGTTGAGGTAATCTCCGAACTTGTATACGGTGCCAAGTGGATCAACGGCTTTAACAAAACCGGAAAAAATGAACACAACACCAACTATTATCCGGGATATGATCTTTAATATCTTCATCGGGACAAAATATTTGTTAATTTTCTGTTACGCTAAAGTAATCATTAAGGCAAATTTTACCTGACCATTTATATGTTAAGGTCATCCAATAATCCCCTTTTCTCCAAAAGATAGGTTATCTTTTCGAATATCTCTCCAGGTTTAAGCATCTCGCCATGTTGGTCGCCGCAATCAACAACAGCAAAATTATTTTCTTGGGACTGGAGGCTCAGGTAGATATCCCTGACTCTCTCCTGGAATTCGAGTGATTCTTCATGAATGTCTTTTGTTCCCAGAAGATAATCTCTGTCGTTTCCCGATCTTACATTCGTAAGCCTGCTTTGTGTGAAAGCGAAGGGAACGTCAAGAAAAATATTTATATCTGGTTTTGGTATCTTGAAATGGTTGAACTCTAGATCCAGAATCCAGTTCATAAGTCTTTTTCTCTCGGCGTTCTCCTCTATCTTGGCGCACTGGTAGGCAATATTGGAGTAGGTATACCTATCGAGTAACACTACTCTTCCCTTTTCCAGCCATTTTATTATGGTTTCTGCGGCATCCCTTCTGTCTCCCGCATACAGCATCGCTACAAGCCAGGGATCCACTTCGTTAAGGGATCCAAACTCTCCCCTCAGAAAACGGGCTATCAACTCTCCGAAGTAAGGGGTTTCTGTCCTGGGAAAGTGGAGGTATTCTGTTTTTTTTCCTTTGGCGGTAAGATAGTTGTTCAGCAATTTTATCTGTGTAGATTTGCCGGCACCATCGATTCCCTCAATAACAAATAGCCTCATCAGTCCAAATAAATTCCAGTAAGGCACAAATGTACACTTTATAGATTAAAGCGGAAACTCTTTTCAGCAAATAATAAAAAGGGTGTTTTGTGGTTTATTCTAAAATGACTACTTTTCGCTTTTCAATGGAGATGATATCCTTAAAACCCGGACAGATAAACATTGGCGGTGATCTACTGGATCTTGAGGTGCCCAGAGTAATGGGTATTGTTAATGTTACGCCCGACTCGTTCTATGCCGCCAGCAGAGTTCGGAACAGTGAAAATATTGTTGACAGGGTCGCTGAAATGGTGGCCGAAGGGGCTGATATTATTGATGTGGGCGGATGTTCAACCCGGCCAGGTACCGATTTTGTGGACGAGAAGACAGAAGAGGATAGGGTTATGAAGGCCCTGGGAACAATAAGAGATAACTTTCCAAACATAATTTTGTCTGTTGACACCTTTAGGTCGGTTGTTGCCGAGAAGGCTGTGACAGAGTATGGAGTGGCGATTATCAACGACATATCCGGCGGCGAACTTGACGATAAAATGTTCGATACGGTGCAAAGGCTCAATGTCCCTTATGTTTTGTCCCACTGGATACCTGAGCCTGTTTCCGTCGCGAAAGGGGATTATGTTGCTTCGGTCGCGCGATGGCTGGCCCCAAGGATATCCAAATTGAACTCATGTGGAGTAAAGGACATAATTATTGACCCGGGGTTTGGTTTCGGCAAAACAATGGAGCAAAATTTTGAATTGCTGGAAAATCTGGAAGAGTTAAGGGTCACGGGTATGCCTCTGTTGGTTGGATTGTCGCGCAAGACGATGATCTGGAAGACATTAGGCATAAATCCTTCAGACGCATTGACCGGCACTATCGCCTTAAATTCTATTGCTTTGATGAAGGGAGCGGATATTATCAGGGTTCACGATGTCAGGGAGGCAGTCGAGACTGTTAAGTTGATTAAAATGTTGCTTGGCAAGGATATTAATAAATAGTGATTTATGTTGGTTCCAATAACATTCCTGGATATTTTGGATATTTTTCTGGTGGCTATTATTCTATACCAGGTATTTATTCTGATAAAAGGTACTTCGGCGTTCAGTATATTTTTGGTGGTTTTTTTGCTTTATGTTTTTTGGCTTCTTGTCAAAGCTTTGGATATGAGCCTGACCAGTGCTTTGATGGGACAGGTGATGGGTGTGGGTGTCATTGCTCTCTTGATTGTTTTTCAACAGGAGATAAGAAGATTTTTGTTGGTATTGGGGAACAGGTATATCAGAAACAGCCGGTTTACCCTTAACAGGTTTTTCGGGACAACACAGACAGAGAAAAGCGTTAGTGAGGTCGCGGAGCAGATTGTCAAAGCTACCGAGTCGATGTCGAAATCCAAAACCGGGGCATTGATCGTTATTGGTAGGATGACCCGCATGAGCCTCTATGCGGAGCATGGGGAGATAATAGACGCGAATGTTACCGCGAACTTGCTGGAGACAATATTTTTTAAAAACACCCCTTTACATGATGGGGCAGTTTTGATCGAGGATGGGAGAATATATGCGGCTTGTTGCCCCCTGCCTGTAACGGATCAGATCAACTTGTCGCCCAAACTGGGAATGCGCCACCGAGCCGCTTTGGGAATGTCGGAGCATAGTGACGCTTTGACGGTGATAGTATCTGAGGAGACAGGAAAGATATCGGTTGCCGATAACGGAACCTTAAGGGAAAATCTTTCCATCAAGCAGCTCAGGAATATTTTATTGACCGAAAAGATTTGGTAAATACCGCTCTCTGTTGGTATTGCGCCAGGGATTCCGATTTTTTGGAATTGTAGGGGCAGACAAGAAAAGAATGCGGGAAATATCCATATCCTGTTGTTTGTTGTAGAGGGGGCCGTTGAGTTTTATTTTTTTGCGAAGAAAATTATTTGATCCTGAAATCTATTAACTTTCTGTTGCCTATATAACCCTCTAACCGGTCGTTTATTCTAAGTGGGCCTACCCCCTCAGGGGTTCCGGTAAAGATAAGGTCACCTGTTTTCAAGGTAAAATAGCGGGATACATATTCAATGATCTCATCAATGGAAAAAATCATATCCGCCGAGTTTCCGGTCTGGACTCTTTTACCGTTAATGTCCAGATGGAAGTCGATGTTGCCGATATCGCCGACCTCCCTCAACGGAATAAACTCGCCCAACGGAGCGGAACCGTCGAATCCTTTTGAAAGTTCCCAGGGCAAGCCCATGGCGGAGGATTGTTGTTGCATATCCCGGGCGGTAATATCTATCCCTAATGTGATCTCGTTGTAGTACCGGGACGCGAATTTTTTGGAAATGGCTTTGCCAAGTTTGTCTATCCTGACCACCAACTCTGTCTCGTACTGTATGTTATTGGAGAAGTCAGGCAAAAAAAACGGTTTGTTTTTTTTTATTATCGAAGAGTCGGGTTTCATGAAAATCACCGGCTCGGAGGGTTGGGGTCGGTTAAGCTCGGCCAAATGTTTTTTATAGTTCAGACCAACGCAAATAATTTTCATTTGTGACCGTTAAATATAAAAAGGCCAAAGGGCCTATTTACCAATAATATCGGATAAAATTTTCTTTGTATAAAGTGGAAAGTCGTTTCTAAGTATCCATTCCAGGTATCCTTTGTCTATCTGAATGATCTCGGCAATAGTTTTCCCTTTATATTTTCCGAAGTTGATGGTCTTTTCTCCTTTATTGTTGAGAATGATCCTTCCCACGAGGTCAACATTTTTTTCATCGGAGTCGGTGAACTCGGCCAATTTGCCGACATCGTTTTCAAGGTCGCCGTAAGTGTCGAGTTGTGCCTTCAGAACCTCATAGGTGGCCTGGGTGTCGGCTTTCGAGCTATGCGCGTCGCTCAACTGCTTGTCGCAATAAAACTGGTAGGCGGCGGCCAATGTTCGTGGCTCTTTTTTGTGGAATATTACCTGAACGTCAATGTATCTTCTGTTATTAAAGTCGAAGTTGACGCCCGCTCGCAAGAATTCTTCGGCCAACAATGGTACGTCAAACCTTAATACGTTATATCCCGCGATGTCGGCGTCGCCCATAAAACTGGCGAAACTATCCGCCATCTCGGCGAATGGTGGCGCATCGGCCACATCGACATCGCTTATGCCATGTATGGCCGTGGCGGCCGCCGGAATGGGAATACCCGGATTTATCCTCGNTGNGAGCCACTCCTCATTTCCTGAAANATCAATTTTAAGTATGGATATCTCAACGATACGGTCGTTAACTATATCTATGCCGGTTGTCTCCAGATCGAAGAAGACAATAGTTTTTTTTAGGTTTAGTTCCAATTGTCAGGCGTTTATCATCATAGGCATGAGGAGCATAAGAAGATCCTCAGATTGGTTGTCGTTTTCAGTCGGCAGGAAGAGAGCCGCACGGGAGGGTTCCGCCAGTTCCAAACTGACATCCTGAGAGTCTATATTGCCCAGTATTTCAAGGAGAAACAAGGATTTGAAACCAATTTCCATCTTGTCACCATCATATTGGCATTTAATTCTCTCGTACGCTGAGTGCGAGAAATCTATGTCCTGAGCGGAGACAGTCACCATGTTACCGGTGAACTGCAGTTTAACAAGGTTGCTGGCGGCATTGGAGAATACGGAAACCCTTTTGAGAGTGTTGAACAGTTCAGCCCTGTCCACAGTGATTTTTCTGGGATTGTTTTTAGGGATTACCGAATTGTAGTTGGGATAGTTTCCTTCAACCAGTCGGCATACCACCTTGTAATCGTTCAGGTTAAAATATGCGTTTTTATCGTCGAATTCGACCGGAAAACTTCCACTCTCCCTGGGGAGGATGTTTCTCAACAATGATGCGGGTTTCTTTGGCAGGATAAATGACGAAATTTCATCGCCATAGGCATCGCTGCGTTCGTATTTTACAAGTTTATGGGCATCTGACGCCACGAAAGTAACTTTATCGGTCGACACTTCAATAAATATACCGCCCATAACCGGACGCAGTTCGTCATCAGCCGTGGCGAACAGCGTTTTGTTGATACCCGCCAACATTACCTCAGCGTCGATGTTGAAGGTAGTGCGGCTCTCCTCTTTGATGGAGGGTAGGGATGGGAAGTCGGTTCCGTTTTGGCCCACCACACTGAACTTGCCATTTTCAGAAAATATCTCGACCGCCAAGGTTTGATTGTCGATGTCGAACGTCAGGGGCTGTGTCGAAAATTCCCTGAGGGAGTCGAGCAGGATTTTCGCCGGAATGGCTATCAATCCATCGCCTTCGGTATTTTCAAGTTTAATCCTGGTAATCAGCGTTGATTCAAGATCTGAAGCTGTTATCTCTAATTCATTGTCAGATAGGTTAAAAAGAAAACAATCGAGTATAGGTAGGGTGTTTTTCGAACTTATTACCCTGCTTATGGCCTGAAGATGGCCAAGGAGCTCGGTGCTGGAAACGACAAATTTCATACTTTAAGAATTTATATTTTATAACCGCATTGCTTTGGCATAATAATATCCTAACCATTCCTCGACGAAACAGTTATTGAAAAAGATTATGCCTGTTTCTTGTTTTATTATCTTTTCTGTTTTTTATCAGTAGTTTAACAATAAGAACATATTGATTGTCAGGGGTAAGTTATAAGCGCTAACCGTTCCTGTCAAATATCAAACTTATAAAAAATTTCCAATCCCTCAAAGTTTTTGGTCAACAAAGAAAAAACTTCTTTTCTTGATAACAGGATCAATGTCGAAATATTTTACTGTTACCAGGTTATCGTTGTTGTCAATTCTTGCCCAAAGCCTGTCGGTATCCAATTTTCCATCCATATCCATTGGCCAGAAGGTGACAGTGGTGGTTGTTCCGTTGGTCTTGCTTATGGTAAGTTTGAAGATATATCTCCCTTCAGTAATTTCAACAATCTGCTCGGCAGGGATGTTGAGTGCCCATGATTCAAATGGAACCATGGAAAAATATGTCAGATAGCGTTTTATAAGGGAAGTGTCCGGTTTTGAGCCAAATGTGGGTTCAATACTGACACTGTTTTCCCGGAAATTGTTGACAATTGTGTAGGATGCGAGGGAATCGGCTCCGTTTATAAGCTCAATTTTTGCTATTTCTGCCGGAAGAGAAGAAAAAAGTGTGTATGGCCGCCAGTAATTTTCGTTGAGGGTGAAGGCGGAACCAATATCGAAATCATATCCGGGCAGGTTGACAATAAACGGCTTAGATTTTGGAGTTGTTTTCATAATGTTTCCATAAATATTGGATTGGGTTTTATAAACCAGAAAACCACCGATAGTTTTATTTCCGGAAAACACCCTGACTTTTACCGGTTCGATCTTTTTGGCAATTATCTCTTTGGTAAAAATCTCTTCTGAAACTGTAGATTTAATTTCGAGTCCGGCAAGTACTCCCTTTATAAAAGTAATACCGTTCACCCTAGCTTCATAATTGCCGTTAACAACCCATGAACCGTCATTGTTTTTTTCAAGTGACAGTTTTTCCTTTCCCCGCGAGAATTCTATCAGTGATATTTCCGCTCCATCCTTTATGGCGAAGGAACTGTTTCTTTTGCCAAAGGGCTGTTGGTTTCCCATAAATAGGAGGATAACGGCCAATGCGAGCAACAATGTCGCATAGATAATATTCTTTATCGCCTGTTTTCCGATCAATTTCCCGATTTTTGATTGTCAGTTATCCCGGCATATCTCCTTCTTCTCGCGAAATTATAGAGAATACCCGCGAACAAGACGATTGCCAGGGGACCAATTATGTTTATTGATTGCCATTTGAGTCTCTCCTGGTTTATTTTTGTCTTATTGAGCAGCCTACTTTTTATCTCCCTGGATCTGAGTTCCATCAAACCATTATCATCTACAAGATAATTTACACAGTTTACAATGAAGTCGCGGTTTCCCATAATCTCCCCGGTATATTGGTCTTGTCCCAGTGGGTAGGGGGTTACGGTTCCGGAAGAGTAGTCCAAATCATTTCTTATAATATCCCCATCGGCGACAACTATCATTTTTGTGGGTTTGCTTTCGGTTATGGCCTTAAACGATGGATCATCTATAATTGTTCCTGTCATCCTGTTTTTAAAGGCCGACTGGAAAACCCCTTCAAGCAAAACAGCCACCGGAATATTGGAGCGGTTAAAGCTGTTTCTGTCGATTACATCGTCCGCTTCACTGAGTCTGATCATAACAGGTGGCGTAATTGTCCTGGAATTTGTTGAGGTTGTCAGCAGTATTGTTTTTTTTATGGCGGGATCCAATCCTACCGTGTCAATGGTGTTGACAAATTCTCCCTTGACTCTGTTTATGTTTCGCGTAATAGGGTGATCTATTGACGGCACCAACAATGGATTATATACCCAACCGGTACTTATAAGTTGTTGTTGCTCGCTGGAGGTTGAAACCGCTATTTGGATAATCTGGCATTCAAGATCCTGCACAATTTCCGGATTGATCCTTACTCCGTAACGGAACAACTGATCTTCAATGTTCAACGGCCTATACATCGCGAGTGTTTCTCCTTGTGCCAACGTATCCGCTGATACCCTTACCTCCTCGGCGATCCAAAGTGCCTTGCCTCCGTTCATGATATACTGGTCGATTATCAACTTGTCGGCTTCATTGAAGGCGATTAGCGGGTCGGCGATAATGATCGCGGAATAATCGTCGAGAATCCCCGGAACACCTCCTATTGAGCCTCTGTCAACAGTAAAGTATTTGGAAAGGTTATAGGTGATGTCGGCCACTTCAGCCTCGTAGAGTTCGGCATGTCCTTCAATAAAGGCGATCTTATATATTGAGTCGGCTGTAATTGTCGCGATGGTTTGGGCAATCTCATATTCCAGCCCTTCAATGGAGTGCCTGATATTATCCTCGTAGGATACGAGCCAACTGTTTTTAAGAATGTTTACGGGTATCTCTATACCGTCATAATTTACCAACATTCCGGGAAAAATCATCTTTGTCGATTTTCCCCCCTCCCCGTCGTTTACCTGCACGTTTATAGGATTCAGCCCTTTGTTGTAAAGCGACATGAAAAGGGCATTGCGCTGGTCGGTATCTTTAATGTCGGTCGGATTGATAAATTTATAGTCTATCTTCTTGTTGGAGGCGATTCTAAACTCATCCAGTATGTTTTTAACCGATCTTCGGAGCCGCTTAAGAGGGATAGGCATATCTCCCTCGAGATAAACCTGCACAAAAAGATCGTTGTCCACCTGCCTCAAAATTTCCCTGGTGGGTTTGGAGAGGGTATACCTTTTATCTTCGGTCAAGTCGATCCTGAACTGGATACGGGAAAAGAGGAGAGTTGCCAGTACAATAGCGGCAACAGTGAAGATGAATTCCCGTATGTGCCTCTTTTTTATGTTGTCTCTCTCTTTCATGGTTCAACGCTTTTTCTTCCATTTGCGGGACAATAGTATAAAACGGGTCGCCTCGTTGAAGATAGAGGCCAGGGCGACAAAATATGCGGCGTCCTTGATGTCTATCACTCCCCTGGAAATAGAAGTATAGTGTTCGTTGATGCCAAGGTTTATGACTATTTCGTCTATTTTTTTAAGCCCGGGCATATAGGCGAAAGCGTCAAACCCCAGGTAAAGGAAAAAACAGATAAAGACGGCGAGAATAAAAGCGACAACCTGATTGTCGGTCAGTGATGAGGCGAATATACCCGCGGAGGCGTAGATAGCGGCCAGAAAGAAAAGTCCCAGAAACGCTCCCAAAGTTCCCCCTTTGTCGATATTGCCGGGCGTTTCACCAAGGAGATAGACAGATATGTAATAAATTACGCAAGGTAAAAGAGAAAGAAGCACTAGAAGTACGGCGGCGAAAAACTTACCCCAAACTATCTCTCTTTCCGTTATGGGTCTTGAGTAGATCAACTCGATTGTGCCCAGCCTTTTTTCCTCGGCTATGCTCTTCATGGTTACAGCCGGAACAAGGAACAAAAAGACCCAGGGAGAAATGATAAAGAGAGTATCGAGCCCGGCATACCCACTTTCAAGAATATTGTATTCTGTGGGCAATACCCATAAAAACAGGCTGTTGATAACGAGAAAGACAATAATGACGATATATCCCGTAATATTGCTGAAAAAATCGTTCAATTCCTTTTTTAATATGGCTACCATATTGTTTTATCCTTCCCAAATTTTTAATAGGCGGTAAAAATAGTTTTTTTTGATAAGTTATCTATAAATAGTTAACGAGGGTTTCCAAATAATATTTTTTTCGTTTATCCGTTAGTTTTATTAAAAATAAAAATATAGTTCCATTGTTGTCGGCTTATTGATTATTTTTGCGCTAAATAAAGAATGTTATGAAGAAGATACCTCTTTTATTGATTGTTGTAAGCGTCATACTGCTTTTTTCTTGTGAAAAGAATTACACCGGTAAAATAATGTTTTGGTTCAGGGAACCTATAGCGCAACAACTGGCTTCCAGAGATGTAATGGAAATCAGGTATTATCTCGATAATGTGTTGGTTGGGACACAGGATCCAGGAGTGTTTTTTTCTTCTGCTCCCCAATGCGGCGCGGCCGATCTGGTAACAATAACCAAGGAGTTGGGAAACAAGATCAGTTTTTCGGGCAATGTAAAGATAACAGATCAGGATGGGGGGGTTCTACTGCATGAAAGGATCAATTTTTCGGCCGACGAGTGTTATATTCTTGAGCTTCAATCGTTGTTGCCAGAATAAACTATCCTTTTGGATAAGGTTTTTATAGAGGAGCCTCTTATTGTTCGGTTTCTGTTTTGAATACTTTTGATATTGTCGCGCCTGTATAGTAAAACTCGATAATATCTTCATAACTGTATCCTTTGAGAGCCATCTGCATGGCTCCCTCCTGGCATAGACCCACTCCATGGCCATATCCTTTGCCGGAGATAACAATCTTGTCATCACGCACTTTTATGGAAAAAAATGTGGATCTCAGTCCAAAATCGGTTCGGATTGTTGTCAGGGGAAAAGAGAATTCCCCCGCGACATACTTTGGTTTTCTTGTGGTTTGGGTGAAGTTAAGTTCGTTAATATTGGTTCCATTATAACCCTTGTTTTTCAAATATTCCACCCAGGTGTCAAGTGGAATGGTTTTTTCCCAAAGAGCGTTGTTGGAGGATCTACAATGTGGGTCTGTTTTTTTTGTAAGATAGGGCAGGCCCGTCAACCAGACATCTTCGGAGCGGGCAGTTTCCCCTCCGCAGTTTGAATGGAACGCCGCAAGGATAGGAACCGAATCGGCATCAATGATTACCATCCCTTTTGTGGCTTCGACAGCTTGTACAATCGAGGTGTCGTCCGTTATTCCAAAATAGGCCTGACAGTGGGTATCATCGCATAGGTCAAACCCATCAATAATATGCTTGTCGATATATTTGTAAAGATATGTTCTCGCCAATATGGCCTGTGTTTTGATATATTCCTTGTCTCTTCCGGGCCCCCCTTCAGCCCTAACAACGCCCGCGACATACTCTTCAATATCGACCTGGTTGATAAAAACCATTGTTCCCATATCGGGTTTGCATCCCAAATTTCCCGAATATCTTCTCCTTTCAGGCGATTGACCGTTGATTCTGAGGGTGAACCTTCCTCCTTCTTCATTTGAAACCAATGATATAGAATCACAATAAAAAGCTGGAGCCGTTCCATTTTTAACTCCTAGCTTTTCATTGGAGAGGGAGATGACAAGGTAATCGCCTTCCCTTAGTTGTGATCTCTCCCCGTTATAACTCTCAAAGGTGTAACTGCCTTTGGTAACAGCGAACAAAGTTGAAGAGGGCTGTTTTTCCGAAAAAAGTCTGATTTTGACCTGTCCTTTCGCCATAACAGGTGATGCGCAAAATAAAAACAGTAAAAAGGTTTTAATTAAGTGTTGGACAAAAATCTCTTTCTTCACTTGGTTTATGGGTTAAACAGTGGGTTTAACAATTTCCGCGGCTATACGTTCCGAAGCTCCGGAACTACCCAATCTCTCCTTAATATCTCTATAACCTTCCAGCATCGATTTCCGTTTTTCTCCCCCTTGGACAATTGATTCCAGTTCCGATCTTATATTCTTTTCGTTCGCGTTGAATCCAATCAACTCCTTTACCACTTCCCGGTCGGCAATAAGGTTAACCAGTGATATGTACTTTACTTTTATCACTATCCAACCTATCAGCATAGATATTGGATCGGATTTATAACAGACAACCTGTGGCGTTCCTATCAGAGCGGTTTCAAGGGTGGCTGTTCCCGAGGTTACCAATGCGGCATCAGCAATGGACAAAATCTCGTATGTCTTCTCTTTTATCAATTTGACGGGATAATCGCCAATAATCTTCATATAAAGATCATCGGGCAGGTTCTTGACGCCGGCCAGGACTATCTGATGTTCGGGAAAATGGCTTGTAGCCCTGAGCATTGGTGGTAAAATATCTTCTACTTCATGCCGCCTGCTGCCCGCGAGAATGGCAATAACGGGCTTCTCTCCCAAAGCCAGTTCTTTTCTGATATTTTCCGGGGAGGGAATTTCCCGGAGCCGTTTTTCTATCTCATCGGATAACGGATTCCCCAAATAATTGACGGGAATGTCCCACTTTTTGTAAAATTGTTCCTCAAAAGGGAAGATGATGAACATCCTGTCGACAAATTTTTTTACCTTTTTTACCCTACGTTCGTTCCATGCCCAGAATTTTGGCGAAATGTAATAGTATACGGTATAGCCCCTGTTTTTGGCGAATTTAGCTATCCTAAGATTAAATCCCGCATAGTCAATCAATATAATCCTGTCGGGCTTTATCCTCTCGATATCCTTTTTACAGAGCTTAAAATTTTCTATTATCGTGGTCAGGTTTTTCAGTATGATGGAGAAACCCATGAAAGCACTTTTTTTGTAGTGCATTAACAGTGTTGCGCCCGCTTTTTCCATAAGATCGCCTCCCCAGCAATATATCTCGGCCCTATCATCTTGCTTAAACAACTCTTTTACCAGATTGGATCCGTGAAGGTCACCGGACTGTTCCCCCGCAATTATAAAGAATTTCATCTGTCAACTCATTTTTGTTTTTAATAGGCCTATTTGCCATGCTAAGAGGCTCAGTTAGGTTAAAGCATAATGCTTTATAAGAAGAATTTTAAGATAAATACCAATATTAACCAACAAATTGTGGCCGCAAGTACACCTTTACAGGATTTTAGCATGTCCAGCCTGTTAAAAAGCAAGAACAACAAAATATTCGGAAAAACACATGATGAGATTGCCTGTATGTAAATGTCGGCAATCTCTATTCTTATCAGCCAAGCCCTCAGGTTTGGCCCTCCCTTTGAAAACAGAAAAGCCAGGAATGCTATCATAAAAGGCAGGAATATGCCGGTAAAAACACCGAACCAGACCTTATCCAATTTTTCTCTCTTCATAAGATTCGAGTTCTTTGAATTTATCTAAATGGCTGAAAGCCGTCATATCAACTGTTTGTGGCACAATTGAAACATATCCGTGAGAGAGGGCCCATTCATCTGTATCCTCTGCATTGGGCTCATGGTTGTTGTATTTTCCGGTGAGCCAGTAGTAATCCTTTCCAATAGGATCGGTTCTTTTGACGAACTCCTCTTCCCAGTTTCCGGTGGATTGCCTGCACACTTTCATTCCTTTGAGTTCGCCGGCCTTGAGGGCGGGAATGTTGACATTAAGACATACACCTTTTGGTAGAGAATTGTTCAAGACATGACGCACAATGGCCCTTACCGGTTCAATGCAGACCGAATAATCGGCTTTTGACGAATAACTGTCGAGAGAAAAACCTATGGAGGGTATTCCGTAAAGACATCCCTCTATGACCGCTCCCATGGTTCCGGAATAGAGAACGCTTACGGAAGAGTTCGCGCCCTGGTTGATCCCGGAGACTATCAAATCAGGTTTTTTATCGAGTAAACTATTTATTGACAGTTTGACGCAATCTGTTGGGGTGCCGTTTGTCACGTAAACCTTGTAGTCGTCAGTCTCCTCCGCCAAGTGGGCCCTCAATGGATTAACCGCAGTGATTGCCATAGACTTGCCCGACATCCCCTCCTTTGAAGATATCATTACAACCTTTCCGAATTCTTTCATGACCTCAAAAAGCACCTTCAATCCTTGTGAATCTATCCCATCATCGTTAGTTACCAAAATAAGCCTTTCAGCTACCTGCTGTACCATACCGTCATTTTTTTACCCCACAAATATATAAATATTCGGCTTAAAGTTTTGGGGAGACATCCCAAATAGCACATATTACCGTAAACTTATTGGGTTAATTTGTTTAATTTCGCGATCTATAAAAACGAAAAGGATAATATCGTAAAATATGGCTTTTCAGCTTAAGTTATTCTATTTTCAATTAAAAAAGTATACCGATGAAGATATCGTACAACTGGCTTAAAGATTATTTGAACTTTGATATTGAACCTGATCAGTTATCGGAGATACTGACAAATATAGGTCTGGAAGTTGACGGGATGGAAGTATGGGAATCCGTTAAAGGAGGACTGAAAGGGGTTGTTGTTGGAGAGGTGCTAACCTGTGAAAAGCACGCCAATTCAGACCATCTTTCGGTTACTACCGTGGATATTGGAGCCGGTGAACCCTTGAATATTGTGTGTGGCGCTCCAAATGTGGCGGCAGGACAAAAGGTTTTGGTGGCGACTGCCGGCACAACGATATATATGGGCAATGATAGTTTTCAGATCAAAAGGTCCAAGATCAGGGGCGTGGTTTCCGAAGGGATGATTTGCGCGGAAGATGAACTGGGATTGGGAAACTCACATGATGGAATAATGGTTTTGGATCCTTCGGCGAAAGTCGGGACACAAGGGGCTGAATATTGCGACATTATTGTGGATTATATATACGAAATAGGTCTGACACCAAACAGAATAGATTGTGGTTCCCACTTTGGAGTGGCACGGGATCTCGCCGCTTTTCTGAGCGTTAACAATGGGGATGATTTTGTCGCTATAAAACCTTCTGTTGATAAATTTAAAATAGACAATAACGAAAACCCATACGAAGTTGAGATAGTAAACCCGGAAGCATGTCCCCGTTATGCCGGACTTACTGTTTCCGGGGTCACCGTTGGCGAATCTCCCGATTGGCTGAAAAACCGGCTTAAGTCCATAGGATTAAACCCGATAAACAATGTGGTGGACATAACAAACTTTGTTCAGTTTGAAATAGGGCAACCTTTGCACTCTTTTGATGCCGACAAGATAGCGGGGAAAAAAGTAGTTGTGAAAAATCTTCCGGATGGGACCAAATTTATTACGCTCGATGGTGTCGAGAGGACTCTTAATGGCAAAGATCTCATGATATGCGATGTTAATGAGGGTATGTGTATAGGCGGTATTTTTGGGGGATTGGAATCCGGTGTCTCCGAATCCACGGTCAACATATTCCTTGAAAGCGCCTATTTTAACCCTGTTACAATTCGAAAAACTTCAAGGAGACTGGGGATAAAAACCGACTCTTCATTTCGTTTCGAAAGGGGAGTGGACCACGAGTCAACCATATATGCGTTGAAGAGAGCCGCCATGCTCATAAAGGAGATTGGAGGAGGCAAGATTTCATCCAACATTGTGGATATATACCCCAAAAAGATCGAAAAAGCCAGGGTAGAGGTATTGTATCGCAACATAGACAGGCTTATTGGAAAAACTATCGACAGATCTTTGATCAGGAAGATCCTTGCGTTAATGGATTTTATTATCATCAGTGAAGGGGATGACCGTTTGTATCTTGAAGTGCCCGCTTACAGGGTTGACGTAACGTGTGAAGCCGATGTTGTCGAGGAGATACTGAGGATATATGGCTATAACAATGTTGAAATCGACGATAATGTCCATTCAATTTTATATTATTCGGAAAAACCTGATAACGAAAGAGTTGTCAATATAATATCCGACATGTTATCATCTAATGGCTTCGCGGAAATAATGTGTAACTCCCTGAATCCGGCCACTTTCTATGATAATGAACCCTTTGATAAAGATTCGTTGGTCTTGTTGTCAAATCCTTTGAGCAGCGACCTTAACGCGATGCGCCAGTCGTTGCTATATGGAGGGCTGAACTCTGTGGCCCGGAATATCAACCACCAGAACGCCGATATGAAACTTTACGAATTTGGGAACTGTTATTCCGTAAAAAAGAGGGAAGGTGAAGTTCCATCGGCGGATGATTTTAACCAAAGCAAATCACTGGACCTTTTTATATCCGGAAATGTCTCCGGAAAGAGATGGAACAGTGATGAGACAGCATCAAACTTTTTTCATATAAAGACCGCTGTCGATGCGGTACTGGGGCGATTGGGAATAGATGCCGATCGGATCAAGACAGGAGAGAACCTTAAAGCATATTATGCTGAGGCAATAAATTATTTGGTAAACAATAAACCCGTGGCCGAAATTGGCAGGATATCCAAAAAGTTCCTTAAAATATTCGATATAGAACAAGAGGTTTATTATGCCCATATAGAATGGGACCTGGTTATGAAAATTATAAGGAAAAACAGTGTGGTATTCTCTGAATTGCCCAAATATCCTTGGGTTAGGAGAGATCTTGCCCTATTGGTGGATAAAAGCGTAAGATTCGATCAGATAAAGGATATAGCGGGCAAAACGGAACGGCACCTTCTAAGGAATGTGGATCTGTTTGATGTATATGAATCCGCGTCACTGGGAGACAATAAAAAGTCGTACGCTGTTTCCTTTACGCTCAGAGATGATAACAACACCTTAACCGACAAAAATATCGACAAAATAATGAACAGTTTTATTTCAGCATTTGAAAGGGAACTGGGAGCTAAGATCAGGTAATGGAAAAAAACAGAATAGAAATTTTTCAGGGGGACATAACCACCCTTGAAGTTGGCGCTATAGTGAACGCGGCCAACAACTCTTTACTTGGAGGAGGCGGTGTGGATGGCGCTATACATAGAGCAGCGGGCAAGGAGCTTCTTGAGGAGTGCAGTAAACTGAATGGATGCGAAACAGGTGACGCGAAATTAACTTTGGGATACGGGCTGAAGGCGAAATATGTTATCCATACGGTAGGACCTATATGGTATGGGGGCCATAGGGATGAGTTTGATCTGCTGCGGTCGGCATATAGAAGATCATTGGAAATAGCCAAGACCAATAAAATAGAAGTTATCGCTTTTCCGGCAATTTCTACCGGGGCGTACAGATTTCCCAAAGAGATAGCGGCAAGGATCGCGTTAAACGAAACATTGAGGTTCCTGAGCAGGAGCAGATACCCTAGAAAGGTGATTTTTGCCTTGTATGACGATGAAAGTTGTTCCCTTTACAATAAATTTCTTGGGTCTGAAAATGGGCAAATTTNTTNAAAGGGTAAAAAANTACCTGTCATTCGTGAGGTTTGGCCATACTGTTTTTGCCATGCCTTTCGCCTTGATAGGTTTTTTTATGGGAGTAGCGGATTCGACTTTTAGTTTCAGACTGTTGATATTGGTTGTGCTTTGCATGGTATTCGCCAGAAATGCGGCGATGGGCTTCAACAGGATAGTCGACTCGAAATATGACTCACTGAATCCGAGGACGAAGGGCAGGGAGATTCCTTCCGGGGTGATAAGCAAACGGTCAGCTTCACTTTTTGTTATAGTTAATGCCGCTCTTTTCGTTGTTACAACGGCTTTTATAAATCGACTTACATTATTGCTCTCTCCCGTGGCTTTGATTGTTATTTTGGGCTATAGCCTATCAAAAAGGTTTACCGCGTTATGTCATTTTGTGGTTGGTTTGGGTCTGAGCCTTGCTCCAATAGGGGCCTATATAGCTGTTACAGGGGTGTTCCATGTTTTACCCCTGATATATTCATTTATTGTACTTACCTGGGTAGGGGGCTTTGATATAATTTACTCCCTGCAAGACAAAGAGTTCGATCAGAGGAACAATCTTCGCTCAATACCGTCAAGTATAGGGATAAAGAACTCTATATTGGTAAGCATCCTGGTACATACTATTACTGCTCTGCTTGTTGTTTTGGCGGGAATAATTGGCGATTCGGGTCCGTTTTATATTATTGGGGCAGTGATTTTTATATCTCTTCTTGTATATCAGCATATAATAGTCAAACCCAATGATCTGAGCAGGGTGAATGTCGCTTTCGGAACGGTAAACGGCATAGCAAGCCTTTTGTTCTCCATCTTTGTAATTGTTGGGCTATTTGTATAGATATCTGTCAGAAGGTAAAAATAAAGGAGAAGCCTATAATCTCCTTGAATTGGATCCTCGCGTTTCTCTTTTGGGTCCCGTCAGGCCATAACACAGGGTTGTCCTTTTTGTCGTATTCCAATGTTTTTGTGTTGTCGTCAAAGATCAGGTGGGTGTTGAGCTTGAAGTCGGTGAACCAGTTCAATTTGGCTGTAAATGTCATTTCCCAGTCGACATCAACATTTTGGGGTTTATCTATATAGTTGGTGAACAGTTGTAGTTTGTTTATAATTTTTATTTTCTTGGTCATATCCCAGGTATGGTTTACAAGCAAGCCCATACCTGGTTCATGTTTTGATTTTTTGGACTTATCGAGCCCGTAAAGCGTCTGGTCAATGTTAACGGTATCCGTAACAAAAGTGCCTTTATAAGAGAAAGGGGAGAAGTTGACTGATAACTTTTTGTTCGGCTTGTAGTCGAGTCCGACACCAACGGTAATTGTTCCCGGGTTCATGAACTTGGATACCGCTACTGAGTCGTTTGGATATTTATAACCTTTGGCAATAGTTGTTTTAATTAACATGTAACCTGAAAAATCAAATTTTCCGAAAGCTTTGGTGTTGACTTTTGAACTTGTTTCGAGAAGGTCTATATTTTTTCTGACACCATACTCCTGTGAGGTGATCAAGCCATATTTGATTCTGGCGAAATTATTGGAAGTGATTTTTTTGGTTTTGTTGTCATAGTCGGCATATCCTACCAATTCAGTGGTCACGGCGATGGTGTTTTCTCCCCCTTTGATCCAATTTGACATTCCCGTTTGGTTTAGGGCGAATGAGGCATCGGCATGGGTTTTCCAATATCGGTTCTTGTATTCAATGTTGTTTATCTCCAACAATGCGGTATTGTCAATTTTTTCCCTTTCAATGGAAGCCTCGGAATAACCGCTCCGCAATATGGGGCGAATTATGTTTACTCCATGCTCCAGTATCAGATTGATGGTATTCCTTTCAGGGGAACTTATCCAAATAGTTACAGAATCGCCGGCATCGCTTTTAAGCCAGTATCGGGTCGCCATACCGCTTTTGGAGTTGAGCCAAACGGCGATATCACCGGTACCGAAACCTGTTATATTGACGTTTGTTGAATCTCTGTCTATCGCTTCTTTCAGCAGAGCATTGATAGCGGTATAAAGGGAGTCGATTTGATATGGAGCGGTTGAAAGTCTTAAAGGATGTTCATCGGCGGGTGTAATACTGTTCAAGGTATCCGCGACAACCAATATGGTTGTGTCTTTGATTGAAGATACAGGCATTAATATGTCTGTTGAATCTGTTGTCAGAACATCAGGAACAACAAATGTCAAAGTGTCCCATCTGTAATATTTTTCCCAGGGAATATCCAGGGAATCGTATTGGTATGTAGTCAAATAGTTTATGGTTGTATCAATATGAGGCTGGGTAATATGGTAAACCAATCTTCCGATGTTTTCCCTCAGAGGGTCGTTCTCTTCTCTCCAGTATATAGGAGAGATTATGTTTCGCAGATATTCCAGGGCCTGTTCCGCTGATAAAAAAATGGATGGCTTCTCTTGGGGGGTATAAAATATCGCCCCCTCTTTTTGTAATGAGTCTATACTTTCTAGCGTAAAAAATTTAACAGTGCTATGTACAGGCGCCGCTTCAATCATGATGTTTGTGACAGGGATTTCCACTTCCGATCCCAATGTGTCAATAACAGGGTAATCTTGTGGTACAGGCTCCAAAATAATTTCCTGAGCATAAGCCAAGCCACATACCGACAGTAACACATAAGATATAAAGATGAATGTCCCGATCCTTTTCATGATAAAAAATAAAGTATAAAAACAGGTAGCGCAATATAAAAATTATAGCGCAAAAAAACAGATGGCACCATAAAATAGAAAACAGCTGGTAGAGATAAAAATTGCCCGATATTATGAAAATATGTTACAGATTTTTTACAATGTCCAGTAGTAGATCCCAAAACATAGCCACTGTTTTTATCTCTATTCTTTCTTCCGTGGTATGCGCTCCTTTTATGGTTGGACCTATTGAGACCATATCGATCCCTTCAAATTTTTCATAAAACAGACCACACTCCAGTCCGGCGTGGATCGCGGTCACTTTCGGCTCCCTGCCGAATAATTTTATATATGATCTCCTCGTCGCTTCCAGAAGAAATGACTTCATGTTGGGCTTCCATCCGGGATAACCGTCGGAATGGGAGACCTTCATCCCGACTTTGGAAAAACAATCGCTTATTGTGGAGGTAAGGGATTTCTTGCTTGATTCGATTGAACTTCTTTGTGATGTGGCTATTGTTATCTGGTTTTCCTCGATGTTGGTTTTTATTATGGCCAGATTTGTTGATGTCTCCACAAGACCCGGCATCTCTTCTGACCAGTTTATAACACCATTTGGACATTCGTTGATGGATGCGAGCAGATCAATCATAGATCTGTTGTCCATAACATTTTCGGGCCTGCCTGTTTTGTCGATGGAGATATTGAAGGTTTTTTCGCTTTGAGCATACCTCTCCTTTATTGTTCCAAAAAACTCCCGGATCAATTCTCTGGTTTGGCTTTCCTCGTCACTTTTTATAACAATTTTTGCTGTTGCCTCCCTGGGTATGGCGTTTCGAAGGTTTCCGCCCTCAAAAAAGTTTAAAGCTATTCCAACTTTTTCGGACAATAAAAACAATATTTCATTAAGGATCTTTATGGCGTTTCCATATCCTTTGTCTATCTCGTCGCCTGAGTGGCCCCCATGCAGACCATTGATTTTTATTTTTAGCGCTATTGTATCTTCTCCCGGTTTTACCATGGAATATTCCATTCGCGCCATTGTATCTATTCCGCCGGCGCACCCGATAAAAATTGTCCCCTCATCTTCTGAATCCAGGTTCAATAATCTCCTTCCTTTTATAAAAGAGGGTTCCAAACCAATGGCACCGGTCATACCTGTCTCTTCATCAACGGTAAACAGTGCCTCAATTGTGCCACATTCCAAATTCTTGTCGGCCAATATCGCCAACTGCGCGGCAACACCGATACCATTGTCTCCTCCCAGAGTGGTCTCTTTGGCCACGACCCATTCTCCTTTGACAAGGGGTTTAATGGGATCTTTGTGCCAGTCGTGCCGACTTCCCGGCAATTTGGCCCCAACCATGTCAACGTGACTCTGGAGAACAATGGTCTCTCTTTTTTCAAACCCTTTATATGAGGGTTTTGTTATCAGAAGGTTGCCCGTTGAATCCTGTTTGTATTTTAGACTATGTTCCTGGGCGAAACGTTTCAGGTAATCAATGATCTGTTCTTCGTGCTTTGATATTCTGGGTATGGCGCAAATCTCTTCGAAATAACCCCATAACTCCTTCGGCTCCAGATGGCTAAGTTTCTTCATAATAAAATTCTACTATCTGAGCTTCATCTTTTCAACCTCCTGCATATTTCTATCGTTTGTAATTTCCTTGGCTTCAACGGAGTAAAGGAAGTCAATAAAATCACTGTATTTGTCGAGTATCTTCCCTCTTACCATCTTCAACGATGAGTTCATCATTCCGTTATCCTCGGAAAAGCCCTCTTCAAGAATTCCCAAAGCCACGGGCAACCACCTCTGTGGAAACATTTTGCCGTATTTGCCATTGGTTCTGTACTCAAAAACCTCGTTTTCAATTAATCGGAGTATCATATGCTTTCCCTCTTCCGAGTCGGCTGTCATCTCTTTTTCGTCGAGGTATATTTTCAGGTTGTGCTGGTTGGGCACTATCAAGGCGACTGTATATGGTTTCTGGTTGTTGTAAAGCATACACTGATCGATGTATTTTGACTGGTTACAGAAGGCTTCTTCTATCCCTTCTGGACTGAATTTTTCCCCATCATCGGCTATCAGGAGACTTTTAAAGCGACCGAGGACATATAAAAAACCATCGGGAGACATGTAACCCATATCTCCGGTGTACAGCCACCCATCTCTTATCGCATCGAGCGTGGCGGCTTCATTTTTCCAGTAGCCGTACATTACGTTTCCACCTTTGATGACAATCTCACCCTTTTCGCCAACAGGCAATTCATTGCCATCATCGTCACATATCTTCAGCTTCATATTGTTAACGAGTGCTCCGGATGATCCAAGCCTATGCTTTGTAGCTGAATTGGATGAAATTACCGGAGACGCTTCGCTCAGACCGTACCCTTGGTACATTGGAACACCAATAGCATAAAAGAAGCGTTGCAACTCGATATCAAGCAAAGCCCCTCCACCTATAAAATAGTCGAGCTCTCCTCCAAAAGCCTCCCTTACCTTGCTGAAAATAAGCTTATCATATAGCTTTAACATTGGCTTGCGCAAAAGTTGAAAACCTTGCCCCTTGTTGTAACCCTCCTTGTTGTAGGCATAAGCGACCTTCAGGGCATGGTTGAAAAGTATCTCCATGAACTTACCCTTGTTGCGAATCGACTTCTCAATGTTTTTACGGAAATTCTTGGCGATGGCGGGTACACTCATCAATAAGTTTGGTTTTATCTCTTTTATGCACGTAGGAAGGTTGCGAAGGCTCTCCAATGGAGACTTGCCGGTTTTTACCGAAGCAATTGATGCCCCCTTTCCCATAAAGGCGTATATACCGCATGTGTGGGCAAATGAGTGGTCCCAGGGTAAAATCAGCAGTGTCTTATAAAATGGGGGAATATCTATCAGACTATAGGATTGATAAACGTTGGTGATGTAATTACTGTGGGTTAGGATTATCCCCTTGGGATCGGCCGTTGTTCCGGAAGTGTAGAGAATAGTCGCGAAATCCTCAGGCTTTATAGAGTTTTTGAGTTCCTCGAACGCTTTTTTATTCTCGGCATTGGGCATCCAGTCCCGTCCAAGTTTTCGAACCTCATTAAAATGGATCTCATTTTTGTCGTAATCCTCGCGTGTGTCGAGATGGATGATTTTTTCAATTAATGGACAGTCATCTATAACCTGCTTGATTTTTTCAAACTGAATGTTTGACGTCAAGACCATTCTTGAATCTGAATGGTTAAGCCTGAACTTAACCTCTGCCGCGTTGAGCTTGGTTGACAATGGTACGTTCATAGCTCCCGCGTATAGAATGCCAAGTTCCCCTATTACCCAACTGTTGCGTCCTTCAGATATAAGACTGAGCCTGTCACCTTTTTTTATTCCCAGACTTATTAACCCCGCCGCGAACTCCAAAGCCTGTATCTTTGTCTCCTCATACGTGGTTCCCTCATATTTGTCCATAGGTTTTTCCCATAAATAGACATTACTGCCGAACTTGTCGACACTTTCTTCAAAAAACTGGATAATTGATTTCATAGGAATAAAAAATTTATTTTTTTTCTGTTTTCATAAGTATGGTAATTACAACAAATTTTTCCTGTAATTGCCAAAAACATTGGTAGATCAACGGGCGTTACAGTTGCTCCAACACTTTCATACATAATATGTCAGTAACTGGGAGCGGAGCGGCCACTAATTTACAAATTCTTATGAAATAAACACAAGTAAAATAATTATTGGCAAACCAATTAAAATGAATATGTTGATTATGCTCTTCCCAACAGGAAAGGGAGAACAATTTTGCGGTTGATAGAGATTTATTGAAAAGTGTTGTATATTTGCTATTGGAAACTTGTAAAAATCATACCGATATGAAGAAAATAGTTATCCCATCAATTTTGACTCTTTTGTTGTTCATTGTGCCATCGTGTAAATATTTTAACAGGGTGAGCAAGAAAGAGGCTTTGGCTATTGAACAGAGGCGTATCGACAGTATCAGGGTGGCTGATTCAATAAAATCGGTACAAGAAAGACTGTTGGCCATGGAGCAGGCCCGTCAGGATTCGATCCGGCTTGTGGAAGAGCGACTGGCACATGAAAGAAGCTTTAGATACAATATTATTGTAGGTAGTTTCATCACTCCCGAGTACGCGACAAATTATGCCGCTGAGTTTCGTGATATGGGTTATGATCCCAAGATTATCGGCATGACCGGAACATCCTTCAATCTTGTTGCCGCCGAAAGATTCCAAAATTTCAACCAGGCGGTCAGCAGACTGAAACAATTCCAGGATACGGTCTCCTTTGACGCATGGCTCTATATTAGTAACTAGTACAAAAAATTCGCAATTCAACCGATAGGGTCTGTTTTCGGCAGGCTCGGACAGTGTCATGTCCTGCTTTGGATAGAGATAATACCTACCTGATTATGGTCTCTTCGCGGTCAGGTCCCACAGATACTATGGTGATGGGAACCCCTGTGTACTTTTCGATGTAGTCAATGTAATCTTTTAGGTTTTCGGGCAGGTTGTCGAATTTTTTTATCTTGGTTATATCTCCTGACCATCCGGCAAATTCTTTATAAACAGGTTCAGCGTTGTCAAACGTGAATGGCAACTCAGTGGTTTCCTTGCCATCAACAATGTAGGAAGTACAAGCCTTTATGGTGCCAAATCCCGAGAGAACATCACTTTTTGTCATGAAAAGTTGTGTGACCCCGTTTATGGTGATCGCATATTTCAGTTTGGGCAGGTCAAGCCATCCACAACGTCGCGGACGTCCGGTTGTAGCCCCGAATTCGAATCCGGCTTTTCTGATATCTTCTCCGGTACTGTCAAGCAATTCGGTAGGAAACGGTCCGTTACCGACCCTTGTGCAATATGCCTTAAAAATACCAAAAACTTCTCCTATTTTCTTTGGAGGTATGCCCAGTCCGGTACAAGCTCCCGCGCTTATTGTGTTTGAAGAGGTTACAAACGGATAAGAACCAAAATCAATATCGAGCATGGTTCCCTGGGCCCCCTCGGCTAAAATCTTTTTACCCTGATCAAGTAAATTGTTCAAAAGATATTCGGAATTCTCTATTCTGAACTTTGCCATGATCTCAACCCCTTCAAACCAACCCTCTTCATATTGGGCAAGATCAAATTCAAAGTTGTAGCGTTCAATTGTCGCTAAATGTCTCGCTGTATGTTCATCATATCTCTTTTTGAAGTTGGTTGAAAGAATATCGCCCACCCTTAATCCGTTTCGGGATATTTTATCGGTATATGCGGGGCCAATCCCCCTCAATGTTGATCCAATTTTTTTGGCTCCCTTGCTCTTTTCGTTGGCGGCATCAAGGATGCGGTGTACCGGAAGAATCAGATTGGCTCTCGATGATATTATAAGTTTCTTTATCACTTCATCAAGTGGCAGGCCAAGTCCTTCAATCTCTTTCTTAAAGACCGCGGGATCAATCACCACTCCGTTTCCAATAACATTCAGTTTGTTGGGATGGAATATCCCTGAAGGTATAAGATGGAGCACATATTTTTTGTCGTTGAACTCAAGAGAATGGCCGGCGTTTGGTCCACCTTGGAAACGGGCGACCACATCATATTTTGGGGTTATTACGTCAACAATTTTTCCTTTTCCCTCGTCGCCCCACTGCAGGCCCAACAGAATGTCACTGTTCATGATATATTAAGTATTGTGTTTTTATGGTACGCAATTTACAAAATTAAACCAAGGTAATCGTAAAGATGAAAACATTATTGATAAACTGTTTATTCTTCATCAAAGTCAATTTTTTCAAAACTCTCTATACGCTGTACGTTTTCTATTCCATCTATATTGGAAATCTTAAAGATAAGGTTGTTGAGGTCGCGGGCATGGTGGACATAAAGTTCGATAGTTCCCTTAAAAATACCATCTTCCGCGGAAAGATTGAGTTTTGTGATATTCACTTTTGCCTCTGATGATATAATGTTGGTTATCTCATTGAGTATACCAATCCTGTCAATACCTGTTATGCTGATTTTCGCGACAAACAAGACAAGTTTGTGTATGGCCCATTTCACCGCGATTATGCGGTTTCCTTCGTTCGACATAAGCCGGATCGCGTTGGGACAGCCCGATTTATGTATAATAATCTGACCTTCAGGAGATACATATCCCATCACTTCATCCCCGGGAATTGGCTTACAGCATGATGCTATTTCATAAGATTGCGCGGCGTTTTCAACATTTTCTCTCAGCAGGAAAGGTACGGTTGTATCTATTGGTTTATCGCTCCCTTCTATTTTTTCTGGAGATGCGGGCTCCTCTTTCTTGGTGCCTCCCAGCTTAATTCCCAGAAATGAAATACCTCCTTTGGTGGGTTGGCCTTTAAGTATCTTTTTTATGTTATCCAGATCAATAGTTCCTATACCTATCCCCGAATAGAGCTCTTCTTTGCTCATTACGTTGTAAGCGGCGTTCAGTTTTTTTAAGATTTCAGCGTTGGGAACCAGATTTATCTCCTTGAGTTTTGATTCCAGCAATGACATCCCCTTCTGTATATGGTTCACATTCTCTTTGCGAAGAGCATCTTTTATCGCCTCTTTGGCTTTTGATGTTTTAGTGAACTGTAGCCACTCTTTCTGGGGTTTGGCGATATCGGATGTAATGATTTCAACCTGGTCGCCACTGTTCAATGTGGTACTTATGGGAAGTAGTTTGAAGTTTATTTTGGCGCCTATGGCCTTATTGCCAATCTCGGTATGTATCTCATAAGCAAAGTCGAGCGCGGTTGCCTCTTTGGGCAGGCTTATCAAGGTGCCTTTAGGGGTAAAAACCATTATCTCGTTTGAGAAGAGGTTCATCTTGAACTCGTCCAGAAATTCCACCGGATCTTCAAGAGGATTTTCCAGCATCATCCGGATTTTTTTGATCCATTTGTCAAGTTCCCCTTCCTGACCGTTTTCGCCTTTATATTTCCAGTGCGCGGCTACACCTCTCTCAGCGATCTCATCCATTCTTGTGCTGCGAATCTGTACCTCAACCCATTTCCCTTTAGGTCCCATCACTGTGACATGCAAGGCCTCATAGCCATTTGGTTTTGGGCGGCTTATCCAGTCTCTCAGTCGGTCTGGTTTAGGTGTATAGGTGTCGGTTATTATAGTGTAGATGTTCCAACATTGGGTTTTTTCCGAAATATTTGGAGATGGTTCAAAAACTATTCTTACGGCCAGAACGTCATATATCTCCTCAAAGGGAATATTCTTGGTCTGCATCTTTTTCCAAATCGAGAAGATCGACTTTGGTCGGCCGGAAATATCGAACTTGATATTGTCTTCGGAAAGTTTGTCAATTATTGGAAGGGAGAATTTATTTATCAAAGAGACGAACTGTTTTTCGCTGTGCTTGAGTTTGAGGGAAATCTCTTCATATATCCGCGGTTGCCGGTACTTAAAACTCAAATCTTCAAGCTCACTTTTTATGGCGAACAGTCCAAGCCTATGCGCTAACGGCGCATAAAGGTAAATAGTCTCACCCGCTATTTTCATCTTTTTATTGTCGGGCATGGAGTCAAGTGTTCTCATATTGTGCAACCTGTCGGCTATCTTAATAAGAATTACCCTAAGGTCGTCCGACAATGTGAGCAACATTTTTCGGAAGTTCTCGGCTTGAAGAGAGGATGAGTTCTCCTTGTTGTATGTGCCTGAAATTTTTGTTAGTCCATCTATCAGCGAAGCTATTTTGGGACCAAAATTTTTCTCCACCTCCTGAATGGTATAGTCGGTGTCCTCAACCACGTCGTGCATGAGCGCGGTGACAATAGATTTGGTGCCCAGACCGATCTCCTGGTTGACTATTTTGGCGACGGCAATGGGATGGAGCATATAGGGGATGCCAGACTTCCTTCGCATGTTCCAGTGGGCTTCATTGGCAATATTAAAAGCCCTTTCGATCATCTCCCTGTCTTCCGGGGTATTGCACCTTACAAGATTGTTTATCAACGAGGCGTATTCATCGTTAATGAGCTTAATATCTTCCTCGTCGAAAAAATCTTTATTCCCCATAGGTCTTTTCAGAAAATTTTGTTGAATCGCGAATATAATACTTTCCGTTTATCTCTAATAATAGGGTATATGTGAAAAATCCAAATGATTTGGGCTTTCAAACATCCGACCTGACAATCCTTTCCATTTTTTCGCCCTTTTTGGAAGGGATTACGATAGGAACCTTCTCTTCTATGGTGTTGGCGGCATCAAGATTCAAGGCTTTAACGTCGGATATACAGATAAGTGTTGATAAACCGTGAAGCAATAAAATTGTGTTTTCCTGTCGCGACAACTTATAATCCCTGCTTATCACGCGGTCAATCAGTATAAATTTGAAGTCGGCCGGAATGTTGTGCTTTTTTATGGATTCAAAAACGCTTTCAATGTCGATCTCATTGTTGTTTTTCAGATCCTCCAATACCTCCCTGAAGTAGAGGTTTATTTTTGGCTCGACCTTGAAACCGAGATAGAAGTCGATCCTGATCAATACTCCGGGAACGATATGGGTAACCTTATATTCAAGAGTGTGGGGATCATCTTTGATGTCGACATGCAAAAGCCAGTAGGTCTTGGCTCTTTTGGGTTGTTTGTGGAAAATTGACTGTATCACTTTCGATTCTACCTGGTCAGGTTTGTCGGCTTTGACTATATATACGAGGTTGGTCGCGGCAATGGGCACCGACTCATCGGTTGTCAGTTCCTTGAACATGTCGGTGTAGTTGTCCAGATCAACGAAAGATACGTATCTGTTCTTCAGTTTCCTGCCAAAATACCATCCGTACATAATAACGAAGAATGCGGTGGTCAACATTATGGTAAACCAGCCTCCGCTCTTGAATTTGTAAAGGTTTGCGGCAAGAAATCCACCCTCAACGGTTAAAAAGAGCAGCAAGATCGGTACAATAAGCGCTACTGGCTTTTTTATCTGTAGAAGGTAATATGGTAACAATAGGGTTGTTGCTATCATGGCCAGTGTTATGGATAAGCCATAAGCGGCCTCCATGCCGGAGGATTCCCTGAAGAAAATCACCACGAAACTGCATGCGATCCAAAGAAACGTGTTGACAAACGGCACATATACCTGCCCTTTAAGGGAAGAGAGGTTCAATACTCTCGCTTTTGGCCAAAAATTCAGGGAGATAGCTTCGCTTATCATGGTAAAAGAGCCGGAGATAAGGGTTTGGCTCGCTATTAGTGCCGCGGAGGTCGCGATTATAATCCCCGGTGTCAAAAACCATTCCGGCATTATGCCAAAAAATGGGTTCACATTGTTGGCTGTCCCCCCCCTGCCGATGATCCAGGCGCATTGACCGAAATAATTCGCCAACAAGGCTATTTTCACGAATATCCAGGATATTCTGATGTTTTTTATACCACAGCGGCCAAGGTCGGAGTACAATGCCTCGGCTCCGGTAGTGGCCAAAAATATTGAACCCAACAAAATAAACCCTCCGGGATACTCCGCGATAAAACGGAAAGCGTAACAGGGGTTGAGCGCTTTCAGTATGGCGGGATTGTCCAAAATATTGACCAGTCCAAGGACAAACAGCATTGAAAACCATATTGTCATAATGGGACCGAATGAGACTCCGAGAATGTTGGTGCCGTAACGCTGTATGAAAAAAAGTATAGCGAAAAGGAAAAGAACAATGGCAACAACGGGGGTGTTCGGATTGAAAAGCTGCAGACCTTCGATTGAGGATGTTACTGTAATAGCGGGAGTTATAACGCCATCGGCAAGCAATGCGCCAGCGCCTACCATGGCAATAATCGCGGCCCATGCCGGTTTTTTCTT
>JGI24710J26742_10000511_pt1 | contig 35915 bp, 30 predicted proteins | sample BioPla2DNA2_FD_26742 | JGI IMG/M metagenome (IMG submission 26742)
CAAAAAAGTCCGAGCTGCTTAGCTCGGACTTTTTTCAATTAAAAGAGCTATACTTTGAGAGTGCATTCAACCACCCTGTCAATTGGATACATTAGTCCGCTTCCGGAAGCTTCAATGACGAGTTTATCCTCTCTTGTTGTAATATTGATTTCTCCTATGGGTTTTCCTATGTTGTCAACAAGAATATTTGCAATTTCATCTTCAACCGTTTTTCTAATTGTTCTCCTCAGGTCACGAGCTGCATATTTTCCACCTTCGCTCAGTTCGGCAAGTTTTTTGAGTGCTGAATTGTCATATTTAAGAGTTATTGACTTGGACTCAAGCGGTTCGCGAATCTCCTCAAGCATCAATGACGCTATCTTTTCAAGCGACTCCTCACTTAATGGATTGAACACAACCACTTCATCAACCCGACTGATAAATTCCGGTCTTAAAAATTCTGTTATTGCTTTTCTGGATTTATCTTTTACGGCATCATCTGCTGATCTTCCAAATCCTGTAAGAGTAACCCTATCCGTAGAGCCTACATTGCTCGTCATAACTATTATCGTGTTTTCAAAATTCACTGTTCTTCCCTGCGCATCGGAAATCTTTCCTTCATCAAGTATCTGGAGCAGAATATTCATAACATCGGGGTGCGCCTTTTCAATTTCATCGAACAACACGACACTGTAAGGTCTTCTACGGACTTTTTCGGTCAATTGTCCGGCCTCATCATAACCTACGTATCCGGGAGGAGAACCTATCAATCTCGAAACTGCATGTTTTTCCATATATTCAGACATATCTATCCTGATAAGGGGTTCTACTCCACTAAAAAGTTCAGCAGCCAAAACCTTTACCAATTCCGTCTTGCCTACTCCGGTCGGACCAACAAAAATAAAGGATGCGGGTCTTCTGCGTTTTTGCAATCCTACCCTTGACCGCTTTATGGCATTCGAAACCAGTTCCACAGCTTCATCCTGTCCTATAATTTTTTTCTTTATCGAATCAGCCAGTCCGGCTACTTTTTTGTATTCACTTTCTTCTATTTTGTTTGCAGGTATCCCCGTCCAAAGTTCAATTACCTTAGCAAGGTCGCATGATGTAACATAAATGTTCTCAACAGCTTCCTCCAAATCATTCATTTCCGACTCGGTTAATATTATTTCACTTCTGATTCGGGCAAGGTTCTCATAATCAACAGAACCTTCTTCATCTTTTTCAGCTTCTTCTTCAGCTTTAAGTTTTGAAATTTTTTCTTTAAGCATTTCATATTCGGAAAGTTCTTGACTCTCCAAGGCTCTGCTCGCAGCCGCCTCATCCAAAAGATCAATTGCCTTGTCCGGAAGAAATCTATCGGTTATATATCTTTCAGAGAGAGAAGCGATTTGTTCCAATAATTCATCAGGGATTTTAACGTGGTGATAGTCCTCATAATACCCTTTTACCCCTGCAAGCATCTCTATCGTGTCCTCTATCGAGGGCTCTTCTATTTTTACAGGTTGAAATCTTCTCTCCAGAGCTTGGTCACTTTCAATATATTTTCTATACTCATTGAAAGTAGTTGCGCCTATAACCTGAATTTCCCCTCTTGAAAGCGCGGGTTTTAATATGTTCGCAGCATTCATTGCCCCCTCGGCATCACCCGCTCCCGTAAGGTTATGTATTTCATCTATAAATAAAATTATATTTCCATCGGCCTTAACTTCAGAAATTAATCCTTTTACCCTGCTTTCAAACTGTCCTCTAAACTGTGTTCCGGCAACGAGCGCAGTTAAATCAAGAAGATAAAGTTCCTTTTTCAGCATTTTTGAAGGAACATCTCCATTAACAATTTTCAAAGCCAATCCTTCTGCTATTGCTGTCTTACCGACCCCTGCTTCACCTATCAGGCAGGGATTATTTTTTTGTCTGCGGGACAGAATTTGAAGGGTTCGATATATCTCCTTCTCCCGACCGACAATTCTGTCCAAACGGCCTTCGATGGCCTTTCTGTTCAAATTTTCACAATATGTGTCAAGAAATTTTCTTGATTGACCTTCACCTTTCTTTTCTCTTCTTCTTTTACCTTGAAAAGTTTTTTCACCTTTATCGCTACCTTCAGATTCATCATTTGAATTGTTTTTAGGTGAATTCATTATAAAGGAAGGAAACACGGGCGAACCTCCCCTTTCAAAGCCCGGAGCATCATCGTCCTGATTTCCGATATCAAAATTCATCATCTGATCAGACAATGTCTCAAGATCCTCGTCATTAATTCCAAATCTTTTCATGAGGTCATCTACCGGTTTTAAACCAAGTTCTTTTGCACAAACCAGACAGATTCCTTCATTTATAGAATTTTCACCCTCAATGCGCGTCATAAAGACCACTGCAGGGCGTTTGTTACATTTTGAGCATATCATCATTTTAAAAAACCTCATTAATATATAAACAGCAGTAAAACACCGCACACCTTATTTTAGCACTCTTAGACCGAGAGTGCAAGCGATATTTCACCCCTGTTAATTAAATCATATAATTATTAGTAAACCATGAACAAAGCTATTGATTTGCTATTATTCTTTAATTAATAAACAAAGAAACAAACTTGTGAATTGAAGAAAACAATATAGTATTATCTTTAATTTCCGTAAAATAGTCCGCTTCAATACCACCCAATTTCACAACAAATGACAAGACCGCCACAACTATAAAGCACACTGCTAGCCCTCTTAATACTCCAAACAAACCACCCAGTAATTTGTTGACCGAGCCAATTATGGGCATTTCATTTACAGAAATTATTTTCCGTGCAATTAAGGAGATTATCCATTTCAAGATAAACAAAAAAATAATAAAAGTAAAAAGTCTAATTAGCATAATCAGAGGCGGTTTGATAACAGTGGATACTATGTCTCCGGCAACTACCGAGCTTTTATCAGACATTTCAGAAAAAAACATAATAAGTTCATCTCTCAGGCCGAAAATTCCTACTAAAATCCCCAGCACCCCGGAGGACAATGAATCAGCTAAAGCATCCGGATTTGTACTTTCAATCAATTTCTCTTCAACCGCAGAAGTTAAGCTATCTCTCAACAGTCCGTTAAATATGATTTCGGAGAGGAGTGAGGCGATAAATGCCGAAATCACTATTGCAAGAACCAACCCAATAAAACTTATAAGCGAGCTTAAAAAGCCTCTTTTTATTCCCACAAGCATTGCAATAAGAGCAACAACGATAATTACAATATCAACTGTCAGCCAGATCATTGGTTTCCTCCTTAAATCTTGAAGCAATGTCAATTCTGTCAGGTAGCAGAACAATGAGCTTATTCTTTGTTAAATAAATGGATCTCCCTCTTTTATCTATTAGATATTCTTCCAACAGTTCTCCATTCTGGCGAAATACACTTATCCTCCCATCCCCGAGAACATAAATCTTGTCAGAAACAAAAATCAAGTCAAAAACCGAACCCATGTCCTCAATTATATATACTTTTTCAGCTCTCTGGTTGAGTATCAATATTGTATTTAGGCTGTCCTGTTTATTATCCCCAAAGGCTATTCCAACGGCATTTGATTTTTCTGCAATTGACAGTATCGGCGCTACGGGAAAAAGGTATTCCGCTTTCATATTAAACTTAGAATCGAATAAAACCGCTCTTTCTTCCGTTATCATCAAGGTGTCTGAACCAAATCTTATTGTATCTATCACCAGTCCGTCAACCTCTGTCTGACCTATTTCAGTCTGGCTTGCCATATCGATATTGGTATATATTGTCTTTATTCCTCTTTCGGACCCGGTAACACAAACTACTCCGACTTCTTTACCGTTCGGTGATATTTCGCAAAATATCGGAAAACCTTTTGCACCGTACCATGTAAATATAGTCTCGAAATCTCCTCCATACAAGACAACAAGTTCTGACGTTGATCTTTCACTGGTTGTGAGCATGGCAACATATCCGGATGATGAAATATCGGCAGATATGATAGTATTATCTCTTTTCGAACTCAATAATTCATAACTTCTATTATAAATTTTAAATTCTTTTCCGCCCCTGTCAAATAGAAGCAGTTTTGAACCGTCAACAGCAATATCAGGGTTTACAAATCCGTGTGTTTCCCTGTTTATCTCGCCGGCTTCATTTGTTATTGTGATTATTTCAGATTCAGTCAAAATACCGAAGCCGCCTCTAATCTGTTCCAACTTTATGGCTTTCGAATCTTCAATCAAATAGGGGAAATCTCCTGATTTGGTGAATGCAACTTTAAAGAATTCTGCAAAATTTTTAAATGTCGAAACCGTTATACTGTTTAAAATAATGATGACGAAGAAAATAATAGCCAATCCCGTCAACATTGAAAGTAGTCTTCTGATTCTGATTTTATTTCTTCTTTTTCTTCGAGCCCTCGTTATCTCATCGAGATTAGGCATAAATGCTCCTTACTGTTTATAGTAAACACGGTCAAGATATAGACCTTCCGGCGGCGCGGTAAATGACTCTATTAAACGGATTTTATTTTTAAGCGCATCTTTTATATCGTTTTCATTAATCTTGTTCCTGGACACACTCAACATAGTACCCACGATTATTCTGACCATATTGTGCAAAAAACCGTCTGCACATATATAAAACTTTACTAATTTATCACTTCTGGAAACAGTAAAGTCGTTTACGGTTCTTTGAGTATCTCCGGCAGTTCTTTTTTTCCCGGAGAATGCAAAAAAATCATGTTTGCCGATAAATATATTCGCATATTCATTTAGACGCTTTTCTTCGATAAAATGCGGAAAAAACAAAGCTCTTCCGTGCATAAAAGGGTTCATTATCCTTTCATTCCAAACCAGGTATTCATAGCATTTTGATATACAATCATATCTTGCATGGAAATCAATCGGTTTTTCTACAGCGCTTATTGCTCGAATATCGTGCGGCAAGCTGTTATTAAGAGCTCTTACAATATTTTCCTCATTTATACCCGATTCCGTAATAAAACTGATGCAAAACTCACGAGCATGCACACCCGTGTCCGTTCTCGAACACGCTTTCAAATCAGCCTTATGCCCGAGCATTTTCCATAATGAATTTTGTAAAACCTGTTGAACCGTGACAGCATTTTTCTGAATCTGAAATCCATGATATCTGCTTCCCAGGAAAGAAATTGTCAATAAAATATTTCTCATTTTCAACGATAATATGCTAAATGATGTTTGCTGTAAGATAGTTAGGAATAATCACTGTTGCGGCAATGATTGCAAAAGCGAATAAAACCCAAAAATCAATTTGGCGAAACCTGAGTTGCTTCATTCTCGTTCTCCCTTCTCCGCCTCTGTAACATCTGCTTTCCATGGCCAGCGCAAGATCGTCGGCTCTTCTGAACGATGATACGAATAACGGAACGAGAATCGGAACAAGCGCCTTAATTTTTTGTTTCAGGTTACCTGAGTCGAGATCCGCTCCTCTTGATTTTTGTGCATTCGTAATTTTTATAGTCTCATCTATAAGGGTGGGTATCATACGGAGAGCAATTGTCATCATCATCGCCAGTTCATGAATAGGAAGCTTAAAGAGCCTAAGAGGCTTTAAAAGTCTTTCAATTCCATCGGTAAGTTCTATAGGAGAGGTTGTATAGGTTAAAACCGAACTGCCGGTAACAAGGCATATAATCCTCAATGCCAAAATACATGCAAAAACCAAGGCTTCTCTATAAACAGTAATAATCCAAAACGACAATAACGGTTCACTCTCACCTTTTATAAAAAATGTATTTAATATCCCAGTTAAAATAACTACCGGCATAATGGGTTTAAGGCTTTTCAGCGCCATTTTAAACGGAATACCGGAGATTGCGTAGACCAAAATCAAGGTTATTACACAAATCCCGAATCCGATTAAGGTTTTTGCAGTAAAGAGCAATATGATGTATAGAAACGTCAATATTATTTTCACTCTGGGATCAAGTCTGTGAATTATTGAACGCCCAAAAATGTATTGTCCAAATGTTATATCTTTAAGCATCCTATCCTCTATTTACTAATTTAATAATATCCTTAACTGCTTCCGAAACTGTATTTGACGTTATATCTACAGGATATCCCATATTTTTCAAACGTATCATGACCTCAGTTACAGCCGGTATTTCAAGTCCGATTTTTTGAAGTTTTTCAGATTCCGAGAAAATATTCTTCACAGTATCATAATACAGTATTTCTCCTTTGTTCATAACCATTACCATTTCAGAGTATTTTGCAATATCTTCCATGGAATGCGAAACGATTATCACCGTTTTCCCGTATATCTCATGGTATCTTTTAATTTCTCCCATTATTTCGTTTCTTCCCAGAGGATCAAGTCCGGCGGCAGGTTCATCAAGAATAAGCACTTCCGGCTCCATTGCAATCACACCCGCAATTGCAACTCTGCGCTTTTGACCACCCGATAAATCAAACGGAGATTTATCTAAAATGTCCAAATCCAACCTGACCATTTGCATGGCTCTTTCAACCCTGGTGTCCACTTCTTCCTTGGATAATCCCATGTTGTTCGGGCCGAAAGAAATGTCTTTTCTTACCGTTTCTTCAAACAGCTGATATTCGGGATACTGAAATACCAATCCGACTTTAAATCTGAATCTTTTTAAATCCCCTTTTTTCTCCCAAATGTCTTCGCCTTCAATCAGCACCCGACCGCTTGTCGGTTTTAAAAGAGCATTGAAATGTTGAATCAGTGTGGACTTGCCGGATCCGGTATGGCCGATTATTCCTAAAAACTCCCCTTTTTTCACCGAAATGTTTATGTTGCTGATTGCGGTTTTAGCACCGGGCATTCCTTCGGAATATACATGGGTCAAATTATTCGTCTCAATAATATTCATTTTTTCTCCTCAAATAAATTTGAAATTTTTGAGACGCAGTCATCAATATTGATTGCATAACCAATATCAATCCCTTCTTTTTTTAGTTCATAGCAAAGCGATGTTACCTGAGGAACATCAAGGCCCAGATTTCTAATGCCGTCAACATCCGAAAATACGTCTATGGGTGCCCCGTCTTTCGCAACTTCTCCGTCTTTTAAAACTATTACTCTTTCTGTCATAGCGGCTTCTTCCATGTAATGGGTAATCAGAACTACAGTTATCCCCTTCTCACGATTTAACCTTTTTATTGTATTCAAAACCGTCTTTCTTCCCTCGGGATCCAACATTGCCGTAGGTTCATCGAGAACAATACAGTCGGGTTGCATAGCCAACACTCCTGCGATGGCAACACGTTGTTTCTGACCTCCGGAAAGATTGTGCGGGACATCTGTTTTGTGATTCGACATACCTACAATATCAAGAGCTTCATCTACCTTCTGCCTGATAGCTTTAGGATCTATACCCAAATTTTCAAGTGCAAATGCAACATCCTCTTCGACAACCGTCGCAACTATCTGATTGTCCGGATTCTGAAAAACCATTCCGACTCTTCGCCTGATATCATAAAGTTTGTCATTGTTTTTGGTGTTGATTCCGTCGACAAGGACATCACCACTTGAAGGAACCACTATTGCATTCGTATGTTTTGCAATAGTGGATTTTCCGCTTCCGTTATATCCTATTATTGAAACAAACTCTCCTCTTTTTATCTCTATGGAAAGATTGTTCAAAACATATTTAATTTCAGATGATTCGTTATTATAAAAAAACGAAACATCATCAAAAAGAATAATATCCTTCAATATTGCTCCTTGTTTTCAAAAAGTCCGAAATGATTCCCGCTCAAGTTGAGATGTCGCAATCAGGAACATTGAATTCAAAATCTCCGGCTCCAATTTCAGACTGTTTTAGTTGTTAGCCTAAAATAAACTTTTATGTGTAATTGCGGAGTGCAATCAATTAGACATAACAAAATCCCATTTTACGAATGTTGCCGGAAATTCAAAAGTTAAATTCTTTCGAGGACTTTATCCCTAATCTCCTCAGCTACTGATTTTATGGTCTCTTTGTCTTTACCTTCAACCATGATGCGAATTAAGGGTTCCGTTCCGGAGACTCTGCTAACAACCCTTCCCGAATCGAACAGATCCGATTCTTTTTCATTGATAAAAGCCTGGATGAGGTCATCGCTGTTAAACTTAATCTTTTGCTCCGCATCAGCAGGTATGTTTATCATAACTTGCGGATATTTCTGAATATCCGATGTCAGCTCAGAAGCTTTAAGTCCGCTTTGTTTCAGTATCATCAAAAGCATTAGCGCCGTTAGTTGTCCATCGCCCGTTGTAGAACAGTCCTTCAGTATGATATGTCCCGACTGTTCCCCTCCGAGAGAATAATTGCCCCTGAGCATTTCTTCAAGCACATATCTGTCGCCTACGGCTGTCCTCACCGGTTTTATGCCGTTATTTTTACAATAATCTATAAATCCGAGATTTGTGTATATTGTTATAACTACCGTGTCTTTATTTAATTTACCTTTCTCTTTCAGATATTTCGCAAATATTCCGATAATTTTATCCCCGTCAATTTCCTCGCCGTTTTCATCAACCGCAAGACACCTGTCTGCATCGCCATCAAAAGCTATCCCTATGTCGGCCCCTTCTTTTTTAACCGTTTCCTTAAGATTATCGAGATGTGTAGAACCAACATTCTTGTTTATATTGAGTCCATCGGGGTTGTTTGCGATATAAATCACATTCGCTTTTAATTTATCAAAAATCCGTTTTGATGTATTATAGGCTGCCCCGTTGGCACAATCGACAACAACCTTGATGCCGTCCAATGGCGCAGGAATACAGGAAGTCAGATAATTGACATAATCATCTTCTGCACTGCTTAGTGTTTTAATACATCCTACGTCTGTATGCGACTTGATATAGCTTTCCATTTCTCCATTATTGACGTGTTTCTCGATTTCATATTCTTCATCTACAGAAAGTTTAAAGCCTGAAGAATCAAACACTTTTATTCCGTTGTACTCAACCGGATTATGTGATGCGGAAATCACAATTCCTGCATCAGCTCCATGGTATTTTATCAGGTAAGCCACTGCCGGGGTCGGGATGCAACCTAAAAGAAATACATCTGCACCGACAGAAGATATTCCCGCTGCCAAAGCGCTCTCCAGCATATCCGATGATATTCTGGTATCTTTACCTATAAGAATTCTTACTTTTTTTCCTTCATTCTTTTTTGAGAGCGTATATGCTGTTGCCCTGCCTACTGCAATCGCCAATTCGCACCCCAATTCCGTATTTGCTAATCCTCTTATTCCATCAGTCCCAAATAATTTTGTCATATCTACTTCCTATTTAATATTTATTAAAATTCAGAATCAAGTGTCATCTGATAGTTTAATTCAGTTTCTTTTTGTTTCTCAAACGGTATTCCCAGATGGTTGTAAGCCGCCTGCGTTACACACCTTCCTCTTGGTGTTCTTGTTAGAAAACCGATTTGCATCAGGTAGGGTTCACAAACATCCTCAAGTGTAATGGCTTCTTCTCCCAACATCGCCGCAAGCGTGTCCAGCCCTACAGGTCCACCGTCATAATTTTCAATAACCGACATAATCAAGCGTCTGTCTATATTGTCCAGCCCTTTTTCATCTATGTCCATCTTCATCAAGGCTTCTTCGGCTATCCCTTTAGAGATAACACCGTCCGAAAGCACCTGAGCATAATCTCTGACTCTTTTAAGATATCGGTTTGCAATTCTTGGGGTTCCTCTCGACCTTTTTGCAATCTCATGTGCACCGGATTTTTCGCATCTAACTCCTAATATTGATGCCGACCTCGAAACTATCTGTTCAATTTCTTCTTCGCTATACAGCTCAAGCTTAATTATCATCCCGAATCTGTCTCTCAAGGGCGAAGTCATCTGCCCCGCTCTTGTAGTTGCACCTACCAATGTAAACCGCGGCAGATTTATTCTCAGAGACCTGGCAGACGGACCTTTTCCGATAATAATATCGAGAGCATAATCTTCGAGTGCCGGGTAGAGAACCTCCTCAACACTTCGCGACAATCGGTGTATCTCATCTATAAATAAAACATCGTAATCTGAAAGATTCGTCAAAAGCGCCGCCAGATCGCCGGGCTTTTCAATTGCCGGACCGGATGTGATTCTTATATTTACCTTCATCTCATTTGCTATCAGACGAGCCAAAGTTGTCTTTCCCAATCCCGGAGGACCGTAAAGAAGAATATGATCAAGCGCTTCGCCTCTTTGCTTTGCGGCGGTCATAAAGACTGAAAGATTTTCCTTTATTTGATCCTGTCCTATAAATTCATTTAGAGACTGTGGCCTCAGAGAGAGTTCGTTGTCAAAATCTTCTCCTAAAAGAGCCGGTTCAACCAGTCTCATTTCGAGTTCATCCATTTATTATCACCTTGCCTTATTTTCTCCTATTCGAAAGTGACTTTAATGCAGCTGCCACCATATCTTCAAGGGGCATGTTGTCAGCAAGCTTTGACAGCGCAAGCACTGCTTCGCTTGTTGAAAATCCAAGTGATGTCAGAGCGGCTATCGCGTCCCTTTTCAAATTTCCGTCGGCGTTCCCGGTTATTTCACTTCCCTTAAAGCTCTCTATCTCAATTGACGATACTTTGTCCTTGAGTTCAAGTATTATTCTTTGTGCCGTTTTTAGTCCGACACCCGAACATGCAGTTAAAAGTTTGTAGTCTCCCGAAGCAATTGCCAAAAAAATTTTTTCCGGAGAAAAAGTCGAAAGTATTGACAGTCCCAAGCGCGGTCCGATACCGGAAACGGAAATCAGCAGTCTAAAGCAAAAGAGTTCTTCTTCATTTGAAAATCCGTAAAGGTCAAGGGCATCGTCTTTGACATTTAAGTAAGTATAAACCATCACCTCTTCCCCGACAGTTCCAATCTTACTTAATGTACCTGTTGTCACAGACACCTTGAATCCTACACCGGAACACATAATTACCAGTTCATCGGTACTTTTCGACAGAAGTTCTCCTTTAATGCAGTATATCAAAAGCGCGCACCTCCATTAGCTCCTAATGTCTGTAATCAAGCTTGACGATGTGTGCGAATGACAAATCGCAACAGCGAGGGCGTCAGCGGCATCATCAGGCTTGGGTATCGTCTTAAGCCCCAGCATCATCTTTGTCATTTCCATTACCTGTCTTTTTTCAGCACGGCCATATCCCACAACCGATTGTTTAACTTGAAGCGGAGTGTATTCAAATACGGGAATACCGTATTTTGCAGCAGTGACAACAATTACCCCCCTTGCTTGAGAAACATCAATAACAGTTTTCTGATTGGATGTAAAAAACAGCTTTTCAATTGACATGGAATCGGGGTTAAATCTTTTAAACAATTTCTCCAAATTGTCACTTATCTTCAGCAATCTTTGGTCAAAAGGGATTCCCGCCTCCGTTCTGATTGCTCCATAACAGACTGTTTTAAACGAATTGTTTGAATAATCTACAATTCCATATCCGACAATGGCGTATCCCGGATCTATTCCAATAACCCTCATGCATTCTCCCATTAAAACACTATAACCTATAAATTATACCACAGTGCAACATCTCAGTATAGCCGACAAGAAATCACAAGATGTTTTTGTCATTCCACATCAAAAACTAATTAGAGGCTATTCAGGATGAAAAGCAAAACAATCATGCCGGTTTGCAATATAGGAGGTATCATTAATGCGTTCCCGTTATCCATGTTTTGAATTAAAAAAAACAAATTAATTATACCAGAATACTTAGACAGAAAAAAACAGCTGAGTCTTTTGATTTATCAGGCAGATTCAGCTGTTTTTCGTTTTAATTAAATTCTTATTTCTTTTCTGCTTTTGTATTTTCCTTGGTTTTCTTGTCTCCTATGCTGAGCAGCATATTTAGCAGAATTCCAAAAATCGCAGCGCCGGCGATACAGGGAATATTCACTCCGAACACGGGAATATTTCCACCGAATGCGTAGTTTCCACCTACGCCGATTACCATTATCGATGCAATAACCGCAATGTTTTTAGGAGAGAACATGTCTACCTTTTTGTCTATCATTATCGCGATACCTTGTGCAGCAATCGCTCCGAACAGGTAAATCTCAAGGCCTCCGATGACCGCTATGGGAATTCCGTATATTGTTTTAATCAGCGGAGTAAAGAAGGATATTACCATGGCAATAACGGCAGCTGCAACAAGCACACTGACTGAAAACACACGGGTGATTGCCATAGTGCTTATGTTTTCTCCGTAGTTTGTTCCTGCCGGTCCGCCGATGACTCCCGAAATCATATCGCAAATACCGTCACCGATGAGGTTGCGATCGAGCATATCTATCAGCTTATAGGGCATGGTCTTGCCTTTTTTCTTTGCCAGGTCATTTACATATGTATCCAGCTGGTACATATGTGCCGTCGATTCAGGAATTGTGGCAATGGCTATCGGCATAATACCGGCCGCAGCAGTCCACGAAACTTTCGGGAAAGAAAATGCAGGTATCGCAAAAATCGAACCGTCCCCAAGTTTCCAAAGCGATCCCTGCAGAGCCGCTTCGGGCATTGCCCTGAACAAATCTATCCCTCCAACAAAGTAAACGATCGCCGCAACAAGGCATCCGGTCAAAGCGCCCGCCAAAAGCGGCAACTGTCTGAGAAATCCTTTTAGATATTTTGAATAGAGGACAGTTGATAAAAGCGTTACAAGAGAAACTACTATCCACCATGATGTAGATGCGGTTACCTCAGTTGTGTTCGGGATGGCGTCTGTTAGAGCATTGCCGGCCAAAGTCAATCCGATAATCATAGCAACCGGTCCTGTTATTGTTGCGGGAAGAATTTTTTCTACTGCACTGCGTCCACTGAATTTCACGAGCAGTCCTGCAGCTATGGAAATCAGTCCTGACAGAATAATTCCGAATTGAGCGTACTGTATGGCTTCGGTAGGAAGTATGCCGTCGACTTTCTCGAATCCCATTGCAGCGCTCATGCTCGCTATTGCTGTCAGATATGAAAAGCTCGAGCCATAGTACAAGGGTATTTTTCTACCAGTAATCAGGATAAAACATAGCGTTGCCAATCCGCTTGCAAAAATTGTTGTGGATACATGAAAACCTGTAATAAGCGCTACGGTTACTGTCGCCGGAAACATAACAATGACCTGTTGTATTGCATAGAATACCAGCTTCCATGTGGTTGGGCGTTCATTTGGCAGATAGCCCTGGACACTTTTTTCAATCATGCTTTTCTCCTCTTTCTTTGTACATAATAATCATTTAAAAACAATCCTGCTTCTAAATTTAGACAAAAAAAATACTTGTCTGAAAATCAAACAAGCGATTCACTGAAACTCGAAATCGAAAAATTAAAAATACGGCGCTTGTGTCGAGTAAAATCTAAAGCAATTTCGAACATAATCGCACCTCTTTCTTAACCTTTTCGCATTTTCTCATTTGCATCTTGCGAATAATATCATATCAAAAAATAAAAAGCAAATTATTTCCGATTTTTTTCAAATATTCTTCAATAATTGTCAAAGCAAATAGTTCATTCAGAAAAAAGCCAAAAATTTTTTACAGTTTTTCTAATTGCATATTTAAAAAATTGATACTATACTTTAGTTGATTTTCTTTTTCGATATAACCGCAACAGAATGGGTTTCGGGTTTCTACCAGGCGACCGTTTCTCGCTTGACTATCGGAAAACAGAAGCGTATTACGATTCTCTTTCGTCTACGTGCTTGTTTCTTTTGTTTTCTTGTCAGTTGCGGAGTAAGTTTCTTCGCAACTTTGTTATGTTATATCGAAAAGATATAAATGCAAATTGTGATGGAGGAAATTTAAGTGTTTAAACTGAAAGAACACGGCACAACGGTATCAACAGAAATCATAGCCGGATTGACAACCTTTTTTGCAATGGCTTACATCATTGTAGTAAACCCATCGATTCTAAAAGAATCGGGCATGGAATGGGGAGCTGTTTTCCTTGCAACAATTATATCTTCGATAATCGGGACTTTAGTAATGGGACTGGTTGCAAATGTGCCTTATGCACAGGCACCCGGAATGGGGTTGAATGCCTTCTTCGTTTACACCGTATGTTTCGCCCTTAAGTTCACCTGGCAACAAGCACTTTCAATGGTCTTTATATGCGGGGTGATAAATATACTTATTACCGTAACAAAAATTCGCAAGCACATAATAAAGTCCATACCCCGCAGCCTGCAAAATGCGATAGGCGGAGGCATTGGAATCTTTATTGCTTATATCGGTTTGTTGAATGTTAAGTTTATTGATTTCAGCGCCGGCGTCCCCTCAATTGCAAAAATGAATAATCCTACTATCTGGCTCTTCCTTATCGGATTAATCCTCACAATCATTCTCCTCATACTAAAGGTCAGAGGAGCTATTCTCATAGGTATCATAGTAACCGCTCTCATAGGAATACCCATGGGGCTCACAGCAACTGGCGATACGATTAGTTTTGGCGATGCGGTGAAATCACTGCCTACCACCTTCGGGGTAATATTTACCGATGCAGGAATCCCCTCTTTGTTTTCCGATTCAAGCAAACTGCCCCTCGTTTTGATGACCATTTTCGCCTTCAGTCTTTCCGACACATTTGACACTATCGGAACTTTTATCGGTACAGGCCGCCGCACAGGCATTTTTAGCGAAGAAGACGAAAAAGCCATGGAAAGCAGCGCCGGGTTTAAATCAAAAATGGATAAGGCCCTTTTTGCCGATGCGACTGCAACTTCTATAGGTGCGATTTTCGGAACGTCCAACACCACTACATATGTTGAAAGCGCCGCAGGTATAGGCGCGGGAGGACGTACGGGGCTTACCAGCGTGGTTGTAGCAATCTGTTTCGCCTTGAGCGCATTTTTAGCCACATTTGTAAGCGCAATCCCCTCAGCAGCAACCGCCCCAGCGCTTGTAATCGTAGGTGTCATGATGCTTGCGGCATTTAAGGAAATCGAGTGGACTGAATTGTCGGAAGCCATTCCTGCATTCTTTGCCGGTATTTTTATGGCATTATGCTACAGCATATCCTACGGTATCGCTGCCGGATTTATTTTCTACTGCATAGTAAAAATCTGCAAAAAAGAGGCAAAAGAGATTCACCCGATTCTTTGGATTTCTGTGATTTTATTTATATTGAACTTCGTTATTTTGGCTGTGTTATAAACGCCGAGAGAGCCCATTAAAAACTGTTCGCAACACCTTAACTTTTAATGAACATTCCGCAATATAACAAACCCGCTACTGTGCTGACCCCAAAAAGCTGGTCTTAAACCGACGGACAAAAGTTCGTCGGTTAACTTTTAGGATGCAATAGCTGTTTATTTATATTTAATCAAGCATCACTGTATGGTTATAGATTTAGCGTTGTGGTATCATTAATGTGAAATCATTGTTAAACACAACTTAAATTTTTACTGTTTTATGATTCATCTTGTGTGTTTTCGATAATTTTGAATGTATTATTCTTATTATGAAGTATTGTAGAAAGGTGTTGATAAAGTCAATGAAATACTTTTTAGGTGTGGATATAGGTACGACAGCTATTAAAGCAGCTCTCTTCGATGAAAACGGAAAAAAGGTCCTTCATCATTCTGAAGAATATGAATTACTTAAACCTTCTGCGCAAATAGTTGAACAGATTCCCGATGTATATTGGCAAACTTTCAAGAATTGTGTTAATTATGTAATTTCAAACTCCGGAATTCCAAAAGAAAAAATTGTCTCAATTGCAATGGATTCCTCCGCTGAAACAATTGTATTTCTTGATGAAAACATGAACCCTCTAGACAACTTTTATGTCTGGATGGATAGTCGGTCAGAGTTGGAAGCTGATGAGCTGAACAGTCATTTTTCAGCCGAAGAGATGATATTTGCTACAGGACAGACACCAATAGATTCGGTACATCCAGCTACAAAAATTCTCTGGTTTAGAAAGAACAAACCAGAATTGTTCAAGAGAATACATATGATGTTCATGTGTGATGACTACATTCTTTGGCATATGAGCGGTGGTCTTAAAATGAGCCATCCATCAAGCTGGTGCACCAGTTATCTTTGGAATATCAATACAAAAACCTGGTGGCCAGAGATGCTCGAGTATTTGAATATTAACGAAACACAGCTCCCGTATCTTGTGGAAAGCGGGACTCCTGTAGGAAATATTAAACACGAAGTAGCAGATGAACTCGGTTTACCGCATGGTCTTCTTCTTGTTATGGGAGGTCAGGACCAGAGTTGCGGAGCAATTGGAGTGGGCAATGTCACACCAGGCATCTTTTCCGAATCAACCGGCGGTGCACTTATGGTATGCACAACCTGTGATAATCCAGTCTTCGATTCTGCAGGTCTTATTCCGTGCAATTATAACGTAATCCCTGACAAATATATGATCCAAGGCGGTGCGAAGGGTGGAATAATGTTGCGCTGGTTACGTGATACACTTTGTCAAGAAGAAATGGACAGGGAAACTGCAGGAGAGGGTGACGCATATGATTTGATGACCGAACTCGCCGCAACAACTCCAGCAGGCGCAGAAGGACTGTTTCTAATGCCCTTTTTTGGAGGTGCTGGTTGTCCAAATAGAGATATATACGGACGCGCCTGTCTTTATGGGCTGAGCCTAGGCCATCATAAAGGACATATTGTTCGAGCTTTCATGGAAGCCCTGGCATGTAATATAACTAAAATCGTCGAATATACCGAAAATCTTACTGGTGTTAAAGTTACACAAATACGTTCACTTGGAGGCGGTTCGCTAAGTCCTCTTTGGTGCCAGATTAAAGCCGATGTTACAGGTCGCCAGGTAGTTACAATGAAAAACACTCAGGATGCAGCATGTCTCGGAGCAGCGATATTGGCTGGTTACGGTGCAGGGCATTGGAGCTCTATCGCTGACACGGCTCAAAATCTGGCGGTTGTGGATAAATATTATGACCCAAACCCTAAAAACCGCTCTGTTTATGATCAACTATTAAAAAAGTATGACCTGTTTATCGAAGCAACACAAAACTACACAGAAGAGCTTTCAAAAGTCTGATATTATTAATCCTAAAAACAAAAACCCGCATGCACAAACAGATAATTGTGTATGCGGGTTTTTGTTTTATCTTTTAGTCCCAAACATTTTCTTTAAACCCTTCTCCAAAGGTTTCAGAATAATCAGTTATCATTACAAATGCTTCGGGATCAACTTTGTATGTAGCACGACGGAGCTTTACTATCTGGGATTTTCCGCAGGCACACATAACCATATTCCTTTTACTTCTGCTATATGCGCCTTTTCCGTCAAAAACTGTGGAACCTCTTTCAGTAGATATTGATATTGCCTCTGCAACTTCATATGGTAAATTTGTAATTATAAAAGCTATCTTGCCCACATTCGAACCAATCATCATTTTATCAATTATTGTTGTCCCAACTACCATCATTATAAATCCGTACAGGGCAGAGTCTATTCTTCCGAATACAAATGCACCTGCCAGTATAACAATCCCATCAATAACAACAGCTATTTCACCTAAAGAACGATGAGGCCAAATTTTTTTAATTGTAAATACTAAAAAATCACTTCCACCAGTAGATGAATCTCTTAAGTAAATCATACCCAAACCGGCACCGGTAAGCGCACCAGAGAATATCGCAGCCAGCAAAGGATCCCCGTTATATGCGGGAAGCATAGGAAACACCATATCAAGAAATACAGCTACTATCACCATTGATTTGATTGACTTAATAAAAAACATCTTGCTCAAATACTTTAGGCTAAACAATATTATCGGTATGTTCAACAAAATTGTCATCATACCAATTGGCCAGTCAGTATAGTGATTGATAATAAGCGCTATACCACTTACTCCTGCCGGTGCAAAGTCCGCATTTTTGGCAAACGAATAAATACCGGCTGCATACATCAAGCTGCCGGCTACATCAAAAATCAGGTCTGTAATTATATTGCGAAAATTGGCCTTATTCATAGATATCTTTACTCCGTTTACACGTCAAAATTTTTATATATATCATACAGAATGGCAAAAACATAAAGGTTAGTATAGGAATTTATAGAATCTCCCAGACCCAAAAGTCCCCTGATCTTTTCGAGCCTGTATCGGATTGTGTTGCTATGTTGATACATTTGCTTGGCAGTTGCGGCAACATTTCCGCCACACGCAACATATGTAAGAAGTGTTTCCAGCAGATTGGATTTATTCTTATTATCATATTCTTCAAGTTTTGATAAATAATCGCTATAAAACTCTTTTATCCAATCACTGTTTCTAAGCGGACATAGAAATCTGTTTAACCCAATTTTTTCGAACTCAAGTAGTTGCTCTCCATTTATACGGCATGTTATAGCAGCATAAAAACTTTCCTTAATACTAGTACCCATCATATGCAGCTCATGTTTAATAGAACTCAACCCTATCCTGAATTTATCCTGGTTTATTCCAACATCTGATAGCAATCGTAAAATTTCCCGTTTCAAGTTCTCATTTATGGCAGAAGAATAGATTGCTAAAAGGTTGTTTCTTCTTTCTATTAACATAAACACTGCTCGCTCAAAAGAAGGTAGCTTGTGAGACATATTACTGTACTCAAAACTCACCTGTTCAAGTATTTTGGTGCTGTTGTCACGCATAACACAACTTGCGCATATATGATGCTTATAAAAAAAAGGATTCAGTTCTCGAGCCAATTCGCTTAGTTTTTTCGGTTTCCCCTTACCTCTTATGAGATTCTCTACAGCTCGATTCCATTCTTTATTCAATCCTCCAAGTTCAATTGCATTTTTAATATTAAAAATCAAATCTTCAAAATTTGCATCGCTGAAAGAAAATATCGGGACTTGTGCATTATCTGAATACCTTAGAATTTCTTGTGGCAACTCGCTAAAATATATGTTTTTTATTGCTATAGCAGCAACCTTTTTATCAATAAGGGCCTTCAAGCATTCGCACGCGTAACCAACGTCATTTCTTGCACACGAAAGAGTCGTGACAACAAATTCTCCTTGCATGAAATCCGTTTCTATATCATCGAGAGTTTCCCATTCAAATATTCCGACTCCCGTTATGATATTAGCAGCTCCTTTTACACCTGAAAGAAATCTAAAACCCTTAAAAAGTGGTTGTGATAATGCATTCATAACCGTCAGCAAACTTCCACCTCCTAAGATTGCTCTCATAAACTGATACTAATTTCAAATAACTACCAATATAAAAATATCATGTATCATTTGTTGTTTTCAAGCCACTTTTAAGAATTGAACAAAATCAACCAAGTATTTTCGCATTTTGGTGAAATAATAATATCAGTAAGGTGGAATATTCGGATACAGTATGTCTTATAGTTTTCCTTCAGACATAAACCTTGCATTTGTACCGTTTATTCGATAAAACTCCTCGCTCGCCCGTCTGCCAATATCATCAGGATATTTATCAACATCACGTATGTATTCCAATTCATCTATTCCGGAAATTTTACCATTTTCCATAATTATTCTTCCATCAACTACAGAAAATACTACCTCTGAACCGCGAGCAGAATACACAAGATTGGGAACTATATTCCTCATAGGAAATGTGTAAACCGGTTGCATTGACGGAACATGCAGATCTATTGCTATGAAATCTGCGCGTTTGCCAATTTCTAAAGAACCTATTTCATCTCCAAGTCCTATTGCTTTTGCCCCCTCGATAGTCGCCATACGCAACACTTTCCAAGCAGGCATTATTTCAGGATTTTTCTTTTCCAACTTACAAAAAAGTGCCGCATTCTTCATCTCATTGATGATATTATGACAATTGTTGCCCGGAGCCTGATCTGACCCCAATGCAACTTTTCCTCCCGCTTCAATAAATGGAAGAACGGGAGGTAATATTCCGTCAATTATCGCGATAGAGCCGGGACAAAACAGCATAGAAGCACCGCTTTTAGCAATTTCCGCAGCTTCCTGGTCATTACAATCCGCAAGGTGCACAGCCATAAGAGTGCTATCCAAATATCCGATTTTTGCAAGAAACTCTGTCGTTCGTTTGCCGTAACGCCCAATCATCTGGGCAGTCTCGCGTTCTCCCTGCTGGACATGCATATGTATCATGGTCTTTCGCTCAATTGCGGCTTTTTTTACTTTAAGCAACAGTTCCGGACTTACAAAGTCGGCCCCTTGTGGCCCAAAAAGAATTCTGATTCTCCCTCCTTCAGCCCCATGCCATTTCTCAAAAAGTTCAAGATTGCGTTTAAAACTTTCTTCTCCTTTTATTTCATCAAACTCATATAGTTCGCCCGGATCGTATACTCTTGACACAATCGCCCGGATCATTTGAGTGATATGTCCGCGAGCTCCGATTTTTTTAATGAATCTGCAAACATTTTCCATCTGCCAATTGTAGTCTCCCAATGTCGTAGTCCCGGCTTTAATCGCTTCAATTATTGCCAGCCGACTGCCCGCATCGAGCTCATCGTCGCTCACAACATTGTCAAACGGTTGAAGCCCATACATCATCCAATGAGAGGTATCCTGTGCCAAGCCTCGCATAATATTATCGCCTGTGTGCATATGCGAATCTATGAAACCCGGAAGCACAACATGATGTTTTAAGTCAATGTATTCATTTGCCTCATAACGGTTTTCGGATGCAGAAAAAACATCAATTATTTTACCTGAATCAATAGCCAAGGTAGTGTTCGAACGGTATCCAACTCCCTCTCCCTCCATTGTATATATGTGAGGGGCTTTCACTAACATATCAATTTTTATTGGCATTTTATCCTCCAAATATAAAGCATCTATATGATTACTTTTTCAATTCCCATAAGATCTGCAATCGTAGCAAGAATATCGGTATGATCGCCTTCTCTCAACACAAGGTGATGATCAATACCGGACTTGAATAGTTTTTCAAATGCGGTCGCAATATCTGCATTTTTAAAGCGAACTTTTGATGCCAGTCTTTTACCCGTTTTGTCGTAATCTTCATCACTTACTTGCAATGTCTCTCCGGAGGCAATCAACATTTTGTAATTTCCGTTCGATCCGGTTAAATTAGAAATCGTCACATCCTTCATCGCCTTTATTGGAGTACCCACATAAGTACCCATTTCTCCGCTAGCTGAAACCTCAACCCTTTTCAACTCATCTGATAATGTCGGAGCGGTGCTTCCGCCATGAGACATAAACATGTAGTTCTCATTGACATTGTAACTGCCGGCTTCTCCCAGAAATGTTGTTCCTTCTTTATCTATTGAATTTAATACAGCGCGCAATACGGTATTTGAAATATCCCCCTCGGTCTCAATAACAATCCCCTCATCGGCCAACCATGCCGCTGAAAGATTTGTTATTCCGTCAAATTTCGGATAGCATTCCGCTGCTATTCCCGCAAGAGAATTTTCCTCAATTATTTGCTTTAGCGCTTTATATACTTTTGCCGCAAAAATCATCCGTTCTTCACCGGCCGACGAATTTCCAATCCGTTTTTCAAGACAAGCAAGGGTAATTTTTGCATCGCTATCATCTATTTTATCGACACGGTCTAATAATTCATCCATTTCAAAATGAATTATAGTGACTCCAAACTTGAGTGAAAAATCCCACTCTTCAAGACTCATATCCTGAGGGCCAGCAACCCGCCAAGTTTGACGGGGACCCATAAGAGCTACACGCATGTTGCGAATTTCACAAATTGCAGCTGAAGCTTTTAAAAACCGGACGAGCTTTTTTATTAAGTTTGGATTATCTGCGTCCCCGTAAAGCGGTTGAAACGGGAACTTTACCATTTTCAGGGTCGCTCCCATATGCTGTACGCAACCTAATGCAAATGTTTCTGTAAAAGGTACAGCCCATAAAGCAAACGGCACATGAATTTTATGAAGCAACAGATATAAAAGGGAATCCGCCACCCATGTGATGTTTAATACTACAAGTGAGCTAATTTTCATATCCTCGAGCTCGCTTGAAATCACCAATGCGTCCGACTGTGTCCAAACAACCCTAGAAGCTCTGTAGACATCAAAGCCCTCCGCTTTTATTCTTTTTTCAGCGGCATCTAAAAGCTCCTCAGCTCTATATCCGCCACTCTCATCATGACTTGCAACTCCTACAAGTGCTACTAAAGATTTCTTCATTACATTATTCCTTTCAAATAATATTTTTAGTATTTTTTGTAGCTAATTCAATCAATAATTCTTTTAGCAAAAGACATCCCTTTTCAAGTTGTGCTGGAGATGTATATTCATCCCTGTGGTGACTAATTCCGTCTCTGCTTGGCACAAAAATCATGGCCGTTTTAAATTTTTTTCCAAACACCATCGAATCATGACCAGCCCCACTGTTCATGTGGCAATAATTGAGGTTAAGCTTTTTGCAAGTTCTTTCTATAATTTTACCCAACTCTATGTTCATAGAAACGGGCGGCGACCACTGAGTGCGATTTACATCGGTTTTGAATCCTTTTTGCGAAATCAAATCTAACTCTGATTTAATCTTTTCTTCAAAATCTCTCAATATCTCTTCATCACCATCCCTTACATCCAACGTCATTTCAATTCGATTCGGAATGACATTAAGCATACCGGGAAATGATCTGATGTATCCGAAAGTAGCTGTCGGTGTTCCTAATGCTATCGCTTTGTTTGTTACTTTTGTAACAAAGCCTGCCATTTCAGTTACAGGATCTAATCGCATATTCATTGGGGTTGTCCCGGCATGGTTTTGTTGTCCTTCAATCACTATATCGTATGTTACAATGCCAACTATCGCGTCAACTATTCCTATGTCCATTCCATTATCTTCAAGATATGGTCCCTGCTCTATATGGAGCTCAATTACTGAGAAAATGTCGTCCCGTTTTGCAGAACCTATATCTTCAGGAAAATAACCGGAAGCCGTCATAGCTTCCCGGAAACTCACTCCGTCTCTGTCACACTCATCAAGCGCTGCGAAATCAAATGTTCCACATATAGCACAGCTGCCATGACAGGATGAAGAAAACCGACTTCCTTCCTCCTCAAGCAGGGCAACCAACTCTAAATTCAACTCCGGAGAAAATCCTTCCGACTTTAACTCTTGAAGTGCGACAAGACCACAGATTATACCCGCTGCTCCATCATATTTTCCTCCGTCACGTACCGTATCTAAGTGCGATGCAACCAATATTGTTTCTTTTGTTTTGCCACGTATTGAGACGTAGAGGTTTCCAACGGAATCTTCTCTCATATCCAGTCCGCTCTCAACAGCCCATTTTTTAATGAGTTTTTTTGCAGCCTCATACTCCGGAGTGTATGCCGCTCTCCAGATTATGTCATCAATTTTTGATACCTCAGCCAACAGATTCAGTTTATTTTCTATTCTTTCTCCGAGGTTCATTTCAACCATCCTTTATTAGATTCTCGAAAATTCATAAGTGAAACCAGCGTTAGAATTGCAGGACCTACACCTTCACTTACAAATATTTTATGCTTGGCAGATAGTTTTTCCGAAAGTCCGGAGAACGCTGCACACCCCAAAAGAACTGCACCCACGCCGTGGTCTTTTATACATTTTTCTATTCTTTCCGAAATCTCATCAGAATTTGTTGTTACACCCAAAACTCCCGTGTCAAGATATTCAACAGATGCCAATCTTTCCCCAGCTTGATAACTTTTCATTTGGTTTATAAAGGAGTCAATTTCACTCGATCCACCTGAAGCAATTATAGAAAACCTTCGTGAAAACAGAGCAGAATAGTTCACAGCCGCCTGGCAGATTCCCACTATCGGTTGACTGAATAATTCACGTGCAGATAAAAGTCCAGGATCCGAGAAACAGCAGATGGCAGCAGCATCAAACTCTCTCTTTGAAAGTTCATCTACAACGGCTTTCCCCGACATAAGTTCGTCATATGATGTTTCTATTGCGCTAGGGGCATCCTCACAGGTTATTGTTTCAATTATAAATCCCGGCTGATCATAGCGTTTGGCAGTTTTCGAAATTCTTTCTGTCACACTTTTCGTGGAATTTGGATTTAATAGCAGTATTCGCTTCATCTTTATCTCCTCACAGTTAATTTCTGGCGATAAATTGTCCACTACCGGCTTTTACAACTATTTTTCCACTCGAAAAAACTTCCTGCCCGCGGACAAATGTTCTTTCAACTGAGCCTGTGACAGTTTGGCCTTCATGCGGAGTCCATTTTTCCAGATAAAAGAAGTCATCACTTCTGACTTTCCATTTTTTCCCAGCATCAAATATGACAAAATCCGCATCCGAACCAACCATCAGGGAGCCTTTACGTGGATATATGTCAAAACGTTTTGCCGCGGACGCACTCGTCATTTCACAAAATCTTGCAACCGGCATACCGCGTTTATTTACTGCTTCATCAAAGAATATTGGGTAACATGTCTGTAGAGCTGTAATTCCTGCAGGTGTCAAGAATATGTCATCTTTTCCTTCGGCTTTTTCAGAGTGAAGATATGCGGAATGGTCGCTTCCTATAAAGTCAATTTTCCCCTCCACTACCCTTTTCCACAGCTCGTTCCTTGTTTTTTCGCTTCTTAATGGAGGGTTACACACACAATAAACTCCCCACTTCTCAATATCCTTATCGTTTAAGGCAAGATAATGGGTACAAGTTTCAACGGAAATATCGGCACCCAACTGCCGATAATATGACGCAATATCGACAGCTTCCGGAGATGAACAGTGAGCTATATTTACTTTTGCTCCCGTTTTATATGCCATCAGACTTACTTTCATTACTGACTCGATTTCTGCTATTTCCGGCCTTCCCTGCCCATAGTATTCAGGAGAAACTTTTCCGTTTTCTCTTAACTCATCCGTGAACTTTTTTACAATATCAGCATTTTCGCAATGTATTGAAAGGGTCACCCCTGTTCCTGAAAGACGACTTAATGCTTTGTATAAATCTGCGTCATCCAGTCGTTTGATTTCAGTGGAATACGGAGTAAATGCTTTAAAACCTACTGCTCCTGCCGAAAGCATTGGCTCGATTTCATCACCATTATCCGGTGTGTATCCGCATATCATTGAAAAGTCGACAACCGCTTTCTTTCCACATATATTAATTTTATCTATCAGAGCCTTTTTCGTGGCTGTAACCGGAGTAGTCAATGGCATTTCTATAGATGTTGTGATACCTCCTGCTGCAGCAGAACATGTTCCTGTATAAAAATCTTCACTTACATCTCCTCCGGGAGGATCATTCATATGCGAATGCGGATCAACAAATCCTGGAAATACATATTTACCTTCAGCATCAACTATCAATTCAGCAGGTAAATCTTCGCTTGAAATTGCTGATACAACGCCTTTTTTAACATATAAATCGGTCTTTATCTCTTCACCCGATACAACTAATATTCCATTTTTAACACGCAAATCAAACATATATTTTCCTTTCTATTTAATATCTCATCGTACTAATGCCGGATAGATATTCATTCCAATTTCTTCTGGTAAATACCATAAATAACAAGATGCATCGAATAATATTATCTGCAATCATACAAACCCATACTGCCTGTAGTCCCAAACCTAAAACCACCACACAAATTAATGTCCATAATATCCTGACACCCCACATCGATGATACCAGAACAATAAATGGGGTCTTCACATCTCCAACACCATTAAAAACACCTTCCAATATGATGGTCATTGCAAATAGAGGTTCTGAAACCGCTACTATTCTTAGGATAGTAGCACCGCCTCGTATGACACCCGGATCTGTTGTAAATAAACTCATTACCGTCGAAGGGAAAATAAACAGGAGCGTTGCAAGTATTGTCATCACACTGGCTGAAACTCCACTTATGGCAAATGTAGTTTTTCTAAGCTTTTTGGCATCTTGTTGACCAACGGCATTCCCCGCCAAAGTGGCAGCGGCAATCTGCATGCCAAATCCCGGAATATAAAAAGCCTCCTCCGCCGTTAACGCAATTGAATGAGTAGCGAGAGCTATGGTACCAAGCCTTGATACGAGAGAGGTAAATACAACATGACCGAGGTTAATAACCGTCTTTTGAGCTGCCACAGGCAGTCCTATTCTTGCATACTCGCTAATAATTCCTCTGTTTAATTTCCAATTGACATTATACTTTGGAAAATATCTGTTTTTGACAACCGCACGCAACATAATCAGCCCGTTTATAATAAAACCAGCTGCGGAAGCAATTCCCGCTCCCATAACCCCCAACTTCATTCCAGGTAACACAAAGTTCAATCCGAATAAATCTATCTTTTTTGTTCCTGAAATTAGAAATATAGATAATAGTAATTTGATGAATACAGACACAATCGTAATCATCATCGGTTTTCTTGTATTTCCGGTCGCCCTCAAAGCTGCCCCTATTATCATTGCACATGCTCGAAGAGGTGTGGCCAGACTTATGATAAAAAAGTATATAAAAGCATCATGTTCTATCTTTTTCTCAGCACCAAGAAGACGAGGGAGAAACGGGCTAATAGACACAGCAATTACTGCTGTAACAACCCCAACTATCAAGGAGATAATAATTGATTGAACCAAAGAGTTGCCCACTTTATCGTAATTCTTGGCACCCATGGACTTGGCTATACTCGAAATCACACCCATGCCTATTGCGGAAAAAAATCCAATTATCATCCAATTTGACGAAGAGGTTATTCCAACCGCCGCAGATGCGTTTGCACCTATATGACCCACTAGGGCTGTGTCAATATACATTACTCCTGTGTGAAGAGCCTGCTCAACTACCGTGGGCCAAGAGAGTACAACAATTGATCTCAAAAGGTTTCTATCAAGCGAAGGACATTTTTTCATAGTGAATATATTAGTTTGTCAAAACCAGGTCACTTAAGAATATATTCGCTGACCACTTTTATTTGTTCCGAGAATCCGTTTCCAAATACGTTTTCAAAGAATGCTCCTCCAATTGTAAATCCAAAGAGGTTTTTTGTTGCTTTCAGAACATCAATTCTTTCAGTGCTATTTACACTGCCTGCCAATATAATTTTGCAATTTACTGTATCGCTTACAACCTTCAACAACTCAAGCGGATCGCCCTCGGTATACCTGAAGGCAGAAAGCGATATTCCTGTAACGCCTTTATTTTCAACTCTTTTAGCATCCGCTGCAATGATTTCAGGTGTCCCGTGAAGATGGGTATCTGAACCCAGCCCGATAAACGGATAATACGTCATTCCGGCTTCATCACATATCTTTTTTACACTATCGAAATATACTGTTCCTATAAGGTGTTCCGCGCCACAACTCGCAGCTATTCTCGCCGTCTCAAGACAAGGTTCCTCGTCAATTGCAATTGTTTCCATAAAAGTTTCTTTTCCGTTTTCTTTCATTGTCAACAGCAAGTCTCGAAGATTCTCTTCAGAAATTCCTTCGCGTTTGCATCCCCAATATCTTGCAGGCGCATCCTTCGCTTCAAGAAAAATTTTCTTTGCACCTTCGACCGTTTTATCATTCCAAGTCAACATTACTATCAATTCCGGTTTTGTCATCATTTCCTCCATATAATTAAGCAAATTTAAACATGAAGATAGTGTGATTGTTTTAAAAATTATTAATCTTTAAAGTTTTGCGGTATTAGCAAATTCTTTAACAGATTCTATAAGACGGTCACATTCCTGGCGGGTATTATAGGGTTCGAGTCCGACTCTAACAAGTCCTCCTCTGTCTCCAAGTTTAAGAACGGAGTTTACTATTTGCAGTGCGTAGAAATCTCCATACCAAACAAATATCCCTTTAGAAGCAAGGTATTCTGCCACATCACTCGAATTTATATCTCTGTAGGTAAAGGATACCGTGGATGTTTTGGGTTGATCCGGCGGCGACATATATAATTTTATCCCATCTATCTTTCCAAGCTCAGCGCGAATATAATCTGCCAACGGTTTCTCATACGCTGCTATTGCCATCATACCTGCAAGTATCTTACGTCGACGACCTGTTGAATTTCCGAGTTTTTCGGCAAAACACTCGAGATATTTTTCTCCTATGTCAGCAATAAACTCTACAGCAGCCACTGCTCCGAGGACATTTTCAAATGCAGGTGTTCCCGTTTCGAGTTTAGACGGCATCGTTGCATTATCATCTGCATATACTCTAACCGCTTTGAATTTTTCTCCGATCGAGCGTTTCATGTAAACAATACCCAAGTGCGGTCCAAAGAACTTATATGCAGAGCAGACCAAAATATCTACATCCAATTCTTTGACATCTATTGGGTAATGAGGAGCATAGTGTACGGCATCTACAACTGTTATTGCCCCTTTATCATGGGCAAGTTTTATAATATGTGCCACATCGGTTATCGTTCCGCACGCATTGGCAGCCCAGTTGACAGCAACAAGTTTGGTTTTATCTGTCAACTTATCCTCATAATCTTCCATGTCAAGCATACAGGTTTCCGGGTTAACTTTTACACTTTTTACAACAACTCCGAAATCTGATAATGTGCGCCAGGGAGAGCGATTACCTTCGTGATCAATATCAGTAATTATCACCTCATCGCCCGGCTTAAAACTTCTCGCAAACCCGAATGCCAATCTCACAAGATTCGAGGTGCTGCTTGCGCCAAATGCAATTTCATCCGAATCCGCACCAAGAAAATCCGCCAACACTTCACGTCCTGTTTTGAACAAAGCATCACTCTCAACAGAGGTTATAAAGTGACCTGCCTGATTTGCATTGTGGTTAATAAGGTAGTCGGTCATCTTCTCAACAACATTTACGGGTACCTGAGTTCCACCCGGACCGTCAAAAAAAGCTGCTGGATTTCCGTTAACTGAACGGCATAGGCAGGGAAATTGATTTCTTACATAGTCGACATCAAACACAAACTCTTTCATTTGAAATCACCTCACAATTCTAATATTTAGACTCTCAAAATTCGGCGGTGCGGGGAATTTCCCGCACCGCCGATAATCATCTATTCTAATTTCGTTGGAGACGGGCCACAGCGATATGATGATATAAAATTATTTTTTTACTCTTCTTCAACCGGAAGTTCTTCCTGATATTCATACAAGTGTCCGTACTTTTTGTTGAAGTATGTAAAACCAATTAACGACAGTACTATCGCAATACCTAGTGCAATCAAACTGGCTACCGGAGCCCATTGGAGTGTGCCATACAGCATTATCGCTGCCATAACAACTAAAAATCCTGTTATAAGCCACCATACAGGCATACGGTATGTCGGTCTATAGTTCTTTTGTTTTCTATATTTGAATATTACAAGATAACCGGCAATGCTTCGAATGTTTAAAACAAATGAAAAATATCCGAGCAGATCGGCAAAGTCGAGGAAAAATACAAATACACAGGCTATGAGACACTGAACAATAATCGAAAATGCCGGAGTACCATACTTCGGATGAATTTTTCCGAACTGTTGGAACCACAATCCGTCATTTGCCATGGCGTGCTGCAGCCTCGGCTGAGCAAATATACAGCTACCTAAACACCCGAGAATGACAACTATGCCTATTGCGGCCGTAACGCTTCCTGCTGCTTTACCTATAAAGGAGATGTTTGTAAAGGCATCTGCAACAGGCGTATCTGAAGTCGTCAGCTTATCGAAAGGCAGAAGTCCTGAAACCACACCTCCGAACAACGTGTAGAGGATAGTGACCGACAGCACGGATGTCACCAAAGCAAAAGGCATTTTCTTCGGATCCTTGAGTTCCCCTGTTATACAAACCGCATTTGTTACGCCGTCATAGGACCATGATGTAGCGGAAACACCGGCAATCAATGCCAATATCCCCGTGGGAGCACCCGGTGCAGGTCCGGCTGTTATGAACGAAGGATTAATAAATGCCAAGCCCACAAGGGTAAGTATAACGAAAGGAATTATTTTAAAAGTGGTTATGACATTCAAAACTTTTCCGCCACCCTCGGAACTGCGGACATAGATAAACATAAATGCAAGAATCGCCGCAATGGCAATAAATTTGTTTACAAGATCTCCTGCACCCAAAAAATAGGATACATAACGGGCAAATGCAATCGCTATTATTGCTATGCCGGGAGGATCTGTCCCCAAAAAGTTGGTCATGCCTGAGAGAAACGCAATATAACGCCAGTTGGCACGCTCAAAGTATCTGTAGGACGCTCCGTTTTGAGGATAGGCTGTTGAGACCTCGGCGTAAAATAGTGCTTCAGGAATCTGTTTAAGACCTCCAATTAAAAACGACAGCATGACAAAAAGTGCACACCCGCTTGCTGCGGCAACTTCGCCTACTGTAGTAAATATTCCTGAGCCTACTGCGGTGCCAATTCCTATAGCTACTGCGACACTGGTGGGCAAAACCCTTTTAAGCTGATTTTGGGCACGAATATTCGATTCAGGCGCTTTGATGCTTTGGGAAGTTTTTTCCATTTGCAATTACTCCTCTCTATTAAGTTTCATGTTTAGAAACAGGTTTTGCTGTGTCGGTTCGAAAGCAATAAATTGTATCATTGACACCAGCCCTATTTAGTTGAGTATATCATTCATTGCATTGGATTAATTTTGAAAATGCTTATATTTTTTTGTACTTTTTAACAAAATTAATATACTTTACAAATAAGTTTAGTAATTATTGTATGCGAAGACAATGCCTTTGCAGTAAATTAAATGTTAGAATAAATTTGAAAACCGTTTCTATTAAGACTATGAAGGTGTTAAACATGAGTGATTTGTTAAAAAGAATGCTCTCGGAACTTGATTCCGAGATTGCTGTCAGTCATGTAAAATGGCTTACAGAAAATACTCCCTCCAGAATTTCGGGAAAAGGTCAGGATACTGTTGCTGCTGAATACATTCGTGATAGGTTTAGCGATTACGGGTTAGAGGGGAACTTATTGGAGTTCGAAGCCTATAACAGTCACGGGGGAAGTTCTCACCTGATAGTTTTATCTCCCGAGACAACCGTTATCGATTCATTGCCATGTTGTCATATTGCTTCAACGTTACCTCAGGGAATTGATTTGCCTCTTGTTTATCTCGGTTCCGGAGGCGAAGCAGATTATGAGGGCAAAGACCTTCGGGGAAAAGCCATACTAGTAGAGGTATCATATTCACCTGCCACTCCTGAAAAGGCAATGATCGCTTCAAAACACGGAGTAGCTGCAATGATTTGTATGAACTGGGGAACAGATCAACCTTTCATTTGTAATCGTGCGCTCAAAGCCGTTTGGGGAAATCCGACGCCTGAAACTTTTAGACAGATACCGCAAGTGGCGGGTATAAGTGTTTCCAGAAAATCCGGAGAATATCTTCGAGATTTATGTGCAAAAGGCGAAGTGAAAATAAATCTTCGCGCCGATGCAACACGTGAGTGGATGATGTTAAGTCAACCTTTCGGTAAACTCACAGGTACTGAACAACCTGAGAAATTTCTGCTTGTCAGTGCACATCTTGATGCGTGGGAACCCGGTGTTACCTGCAATGCCACAGGAATAGCAACTCTACTCGAATTAGCCAGAGTTTTCGGAAAATACCAATCCGAATTAAAAAGAAGTATTTATTTTGTCAATTGGAACGGTCACGAGATAGCTGAAGCAGCCGGGTCAACTTGGTTTCATGATTACTTTTTTGAAGAAATAAATAAAAATTGTATCGGATATATAAATATCGATTCTACAGGCATGAAAGACTGTGTAGTTTACGAAAACGAAGCTTCACGCGAATTATCGGATTATGCGAGACAAACAACCCAAGAAGTTTTGGGCGAAGACTCGCTTATGTATTTTCTGGAAAAAACAGGCGATCAATCATTCTTCGGAACAGGTGTTCCTTCAATAGCAGGGCGTGTCGGACTGCCTCATGAAGTAATTGTCGAGCAAAACGGTGCTTGTTTGGGTTGGTGGAACCATACAGTTGAAGATAACCTTGACAAAATGGATGTATCCGTTTTAGAACGCGACAATAAAGTAGACGTCGGTATACTTTTAGGTTTGGTGAATGCAAAAGTTCTTCCCTACGATTTTTCAAAAACGGCAGAATATCTACTTGAGAAACTTGAATATATACGTGAGCAGTCGGGCAATATAATAGATTTGAACAATGTTATTGACGAAGCTAATATTTTTTCAAGTTATGTAAAGGAACTTAACAATTTAAGATTTCTGGGAAATGACGATAAGTTGACAAAAGATCAACTTTCCTTGTTAAATGACTCACTTATGAGGGTTAGCAGAGCATTGACTGCCTCAATGTTTACCTATACCGATAAATATTCCCAGGACAGCTATGGGCTCAGCATTCTTTCAAAGCCTATCCCCCTGCTTTTCGGACTAATTAAGCTGTCAAAAACAGATCGGAGCAATTTGGAGTTTAAGCTGAATTACACAGAACTTTTGCGCAACAGGAACCGTGTGGCAGATAATCTACATGCTGTTAATTATGAACTTGAACTTCTGTTTAAAGTGATTGGTGAAGAAAAATGAAGTTGAAAGTTATTATTCCAAATAGTGGTATGGATTCAGAAACTCTGAAATCTCGTGAAGAAATGTTGTCGGAGTGCGCCGCCCCTGGGACAAAAATATCAGTAGATTGCATTGATAAAGGACCTGAAAGCATAGAGTCCGCTTACGACGAAGTCCTTGCTTCAGTATATCTGTTAAAAAAGGTGATTGAGGCAGAAGAAAACGGGTTTGACGCAGTGATTATATATTGCGGGGATGATCCCGCAATAGGGGCGGCGCGAGAACTTGTAGATATTCCGGTAGTCGGTCCAGGGAAGCTTTCAAAATTAATCGCTGTCGATCTAGCCTATAAGTTTTCGGTGATAACCGTACTGAAATGTTGTATCCCGGGCGATACCGAGGAAGTATATCGAAAAGGCATTGATATGAACCGTCTTGCTTCTGTTAGAAGCATTGATATTTCCGTATCAGATGTGCGTGAAGACCTTTGCGAAACCTACAAAGCATTATTAGACGTCGGGCGGCAGTGTGTCGAAACTGATGGGGCTCAATGTATTGTGCTTTCCTGTCTGGGAATGGCAGGACTTGCCGCACAACTCACAAAAGAACTCGGAGTTCCTGTAATAGATCCGGCATTTGCCGCTGTAAAATATGCGGAATTACTTGTCTCAATCGGGATTTCACATAGCAAGATAAGTCATCCGCGTCCCATGGACAAAATAAGAATAGAATAGGTCCTAGCATGTCATGTTTTAAAACCAGTGAAACTATTTCAAAATTGAAAACTCTTATCGAGATACCTTCCGTAACCGGAACGGAAAACACAATCGCTGAATTTATTGAGGAGAGCCTCAAGAAATGCAGGCCGAATTTAATCTATCGACAACCTTTGCAAGACGGGCGATTCAATGTTGTGGCACATTTTAAGGGTGGAGCCGGTCCTAAAATACTAATTTTTGGTCATATGGACACCGTTTCTGCCGGAGAAGGTTGGAGGAGAAATCCTTTCAGTGCAACCATTGAGGGGGATCGCATATATGGTCGCGGTTCTCAAGATATGAAGGCCGGTATAGCTATCGCATTATCCATTGCAGAAAATATATCTCTTGATCGATCCAAACTCAAAGGCGATTTGGTAATAGCATTTTTCCCTGATGAGGAAGCTTTTTCTGCAGGAGCACGTAAATTTTCTTTAGAATTTCCCCCTGTTGACTTTGGAATAGCTCTTGAACCGTCTTTTGGCGAGATAGTAATAGGTGCAGTAGGTAAGCTTGTTTTGGAATGCGAGGTGTTTGGGCGTTCTGCACATGGATCTGAACCCCAAAAAGGAATTAATTCGATAACTGAAGCTTCACGGTTTATCTCTGCAATTGATAATATCAAACTTCCCTCACATCCTCATTGCAAGGCCCAGCCTTTTATGCCGCTTCGAATTAATGGGGGAAAAGATTTTTACAGTCCAGATGTCCCTGACTACTGTCATTTTATAATTGGTAAACAAACCGTTCCCGGAGAAACCGGAGACAGCGTTCTTGGTTCTCTCAGGAAATTGTATGAAAATCTCAATTTTGCTTCCCGTTTTGAGTTCAAAATCGGACAACCATATTATCCTGCCTATCGGCTTGAAGAAAATAACCCAATTCTTCAAAAACTTATAGCCGCAGTTACAACCGTCACAGGTAAATCTCCATCTTTATCTTTTGACGACGGGGTTAGTGACTGCAATATTTTGTCCGATTCCGGAATACCTTCAGTCTGCTACGGCCCTTTCGGCAACAATATGCATGTCGCTGATGAATGGGTATCTATTGAAGAGATCGAAAAGTCTGGAATTATTTTGCAAAAATTATTATTTGTCTGAAGAAAGGAAGTTGTTATGGTTATTGGTATTCCAAAAGAAATTATGCATGAAGAGAGACGTGTATCGGCTATTCCTGAAACAGTAAAAAAAATGATTGACAGCGGAAACGTTGTTTTAGTGGAATCAGGTGCGGGTGAGGGCGCTTATTATCCAGATTCTCTGTATGTAGATGCCGGTGCAGAATTAATAAGTGATGTAGCTGATTTATACGAGCGTGCAGATTTGATTTTAAAAGTAAAGGAACCTCTCTTCAATACACAGAAAGATATTCACGAGCTGGACATGATGCACAGAGGGCAGTATCTTATAACATTTATTCACCCTGCTTCTCCGGCAAACCACGAAATGGTCAATAAAATGGCAAGATCCGGAGTTATCGGCCTTACGCTTGATGGAATCCCTCGAATTTCCCGAGCACAGAGTATGGACGCTCTAACTTCCATGAGCACTTGTGCCGGGTATCGCGGAATTATCATGGCCGCGGAACGCTTGGGTTGGTTTATACCTCCGATATTCAGTGCCGTCGGTTCAACGAAACCCGCAAATGTGTTTGTAGTTGGTGCCGGTGTTGCGGGCTTACAAGCTATAGCTACCGCAAAACGTTTAGGAGCAAGTGTGTTTGCATGTGATATACGTCCCGATGCAGTGGAACAGGCCACAAGCCTTGGAGCCAAAATTGTTGATATGCCTATACCTGAAAAAATTGCCGTTGCAGAAGGGGGATATGCCAACCCGCTCCCTGATTATTGGATTTTAAAAGAAAGAGAAGTTCTATTTGAAACGGTTAAAAAAATGGATATCATTTTTCTTTCCGCACTTGTTCCCGGAAAAATTGCGCCTATTTTGATAACCGAAGAGATGGTGCAAAATATGAAGCCGGGCTCGGTTATCGTTGACATATCGATTGATCAAGGCGGAAATTGCGAGATTACCCCTCCCGGTGATATCTCTATAGAACACGGCGTAAGTTTATTCGGCATAAAGAATATTCCGGGGCATCTACCCAAAAGTTCTACTTGGATGTTTGCAAAAAACATCTTTAACCTTGTCAACTATTTGACTAAAGACGGAGAGATATACCTGGATATGAATGATGAAATTGTCCGTTCGATCTTGGTAACCGACGGAAAAAATGTTGTACACAGTGGCGCGCTTGAAGCTATGGGGGTTAAATGATGGAACTTTTGATGGTTGGCGTATTTTTAATTTCTTCAATAGTTGGGTACTTGATAATTCGAAAAGTACCAAGTCTGCTCCACACCCCTCTTATGTCCGGAATGAATGCACTTTCCGGCGTAACCGTTTTGGGAGCCTTAGTTGCAACTGCAACAAGTTCAAAACCAATAGTGCAAATCTTTTCGGGTCTCGCTGTTGTCCTTGCTTTTACAAATGTTGTTGGTGGTTTTAGTGTGACTCACAGGATGTTAAAGATGTTTGTACATAAACGCGGAGAGGAGGACAAATGAGCAACTTTGCATACTACATAGTTTGTGCCGCCCTTACTTTGATTGTGCTCACAGGTATCTATTTAATGTCAAAAGTTAAGACTGCATTATTCGGAAACCTGTTAGGAGCAGGTGCTTTAATGTTGGCTGTAGCAATCACAATAATCCGCAATCCGGGTAATCTTTCAATTGTTTTGATATGTTTGCTTGCGGCTTCAATATTTGGTTTGATTTGGTCTTCAAAGGTAA
>JGI24710J26742_10000512_pt1 | contig 35895 bp, 27 predicted proteins | sample BioPla2DNA2_FD_26742 | JGI IMG/M metagenome (IMG submission 26742)
TTAATTAATATGATCGGGACTGTAGTGGCTCCTCTATTACTAAAATCCGGTGACAATTTTATTTATATATTGCCGATGATTTTATGGATTATGACATCGATCACCATTGGGAGCTTGGTTTTTGCATTGAACATAGGGAAAGTGAAATTTAATAAGGGGACGGAAATGGTAACTCAAAAATCCATTTATTTCACAAATCTTGGTACCCTATTATTTGCAGTCTTATGTCTTGCTATGATTTTTATAACATTATTGTTTGGGTAGGATGCTTATAGGTTTGGATGAATTTGGGTTTCGAAGGATTAAGAAAGCTGTTATTAATCTATATAATAAGTATTGAAAGGAGAACTGAGTATGAATAATTTTACGTTTTATAGTCCTACTTATTTTGTATTTGGGAAAAGGACGGAAAATGAAGCTGGTCATTATGTAAAGCGTTTTGGTGGAACTAAGGTTTTAATCCACTATGGAGGAGGTAGTGTCCTTCGTTCCGGACTTCTAGATAGAGTGAAAGCATCTTTGGATAAGGAAGGTGTTCCATATGTGGAGCTAGGTGGGGTAAAACCCAATCCTAGAAGTGGTTTGGTTTATCAAGGGATAGACCTGTGTAGAAAAGAAAATGTGGATTTTGTACTGGCCGTTGGTGGAGGAAGTGTTATTGATTCAGCAAAAGCAATTGCTGCCGGCGTTAAGTATGAGGGTGATTTCTGGGATTTCTTTGAAGGAAAACCGATTGAGGCGGCATTAAAAGTAGGAACCATATTGACAATCGCTGCTGCTGGAAGTGAAGGTTCTGGTGATAGTGTAATTACAAAGGAAGAAGGTATGTACAAGAGGGGTGCTGGCAGTGAACATCTGCGTCCTGTATTCTCTATTCTTAATCCTGAATTAACCCAGACCCTTCCTGCGTTTCAGACTGCCTGTGGTGCCGCTGATATCATGGCTCACGTCTTTGAACGATATTTTACAAATACCAAAGAAGTAGAGATAACAGATCGCCTTTGTGAAGCAGTGCTACTTACTATGGTAAAGGAGGTTCCTAGGGTAATTGAAGATCCTAATAATTATGATGCCAGAGCCAATATAATGTGGGCTGGAATGGTAGCTCATAACAATTTAGTGGGTGTTGGTAGAGAACAAGACTGGTCAAGTCATAGTATTGAACATGAACTATCTGCTCTTTATGATGTAGCCCATGGTGCTGGTCTTGCGGTAATCTTCCCGGCCTGGATGACTTATGTCATGCATCAAAATGTTAACCGTTTTGCCCAAATTGCTGTTCGAGTATGGGGATGCCAGATGAATTTTGAAAATCCGGAGGAAACTGCCAAGGAAGGAATCAAGCGATTAAAGAATTTCTTNAAATCCATAGGACTTCCCACTAATTTTGAGGAATTGGGTGCAAAAGAAGAGGATATACCAAAGATGGTTGAAAAAATGCAACTTGGTGAAAATGGAAGCTGTGGTCAATTTGTGAAACTAAAGGCGAAGGATGTGGAAGCGATTTATCGCTTAGCTTTATAAAATGATAGGCTGTTGCTGCAAGAACTCTTAATTTAGAGCGGGCAACAGCCTATTTATTTTGCCTAAATTCTTAGAAGGTTTTGCTTTATCAATCAACGTTACAATATACGAACCCATCTACCTTAGGGTGCTTGATTGACATATCGTATCTTTTTGGGTAGGGAAAGTTTATAGAAATTTCTATCATATAGCATACGGTTTAATAGTTGGATAAAGGTATGGTTGGTATCATTTCGATAAACAATTTCCATAGTAAGGGTTGGATGATCTGTAATGATACAATCAACTCCAATGGATTTCATCCGTTCAATTTCCGTTTCGGAATTTACAGTCCATGCATGCACTTCTTTTCCTAGTTTATGAATTCCTTCTACAATCTGTTTGTTCAAATAGATGGAACGTACACTTAAAAAATCGAAATCATCCTTATCATAAAAATTACCATAGAAAGCGGTAATTACCAAACCGGTCTTAATATCCTGATCCAATTGTTTTATCTTCCTTAGGGTTTCATAGTTCATGGAAGAAATGATACACTGATTTTTAAGTTCATACTGATGAATTAAGGCAACTAAATTTTCCTCTAAGTTTTTTTCATAGCCGTGGATTTTGATTTCAAGATTCATCTTGATTCTTCCTTTGCAAAGCTGGATTGCTTCCTCCAAAGTAGGGATTGGAGTATTTGTAAATTCTAAGCCAAACCAGGAGCCAGCATCCAGATGACGGATTTCATCTAAGTTGACTTCCCAGGTTCTTTTATTAATCCCTGTGGTACGTTTTAAATTAAAATCATGCATTAAAATCAATGTACCATCCTTAGTCTGTTGAATATCAATTTCGACATAGTCGGATCGAGCGATGATGGCATTTTCTAAGGCAGGGAGGGTATTTTCCGGGGCAACATGGGAGTTCCCTCTGTGAGCGGTAATTGTGATACCCGATAAGGCCTCGTTTATGTATAGGGCATCATTTTTTACTGTGATATAAAAATTAGAGACACCAGTGACAAGAACAAAAAGAATGCAGGCCATGACAATACCCCTATGTTTCTTGTGGATGCTTGAAATCTTAGGGTGAGTTCTTACTTGGTCTTCAATAAGTAAATCCTTAAAGTCTTCTTCTTGATAGATATGGAAAAGGGAAGAAATTATATTTATATTAGTAGTAAATGCTATAATACTAAAGATTAAAATCATTAAAACATTCATTTTGGTATAAGTGGATAGAAATACAGAAATGACAAGAGATTTTTCTGTAAATGCATAAACCAGTAAAGCCATCATTAGTAGAACAAAATAATAGATTAGAAAAAACATTATATTAAGACCAAGATTATAAATGATTAGGATACGGAGGGTTTTCCATCCTCGTTTTTTTAACATACGCTTAGATAGCTCTAGGCTATCAAAAAAGCTATGTTGTTCATGGATGCAAAAATATATGGTAAAGATTCCACGGAATGCAATCATACCTGCTAGGAGAAGGAATAGTATAATTAGACCTTTGATAAAAATGATGTCTTCTGCTCCAGTAGAGGGTGAATTGTTTTGACAAAAGATTGTAATACCAATCAAAAGAGGTATGTTTGTGAAAATATACATTAGAAGGATAAATAGGGGGAGCATAAAATTTCGCTTTGTGAGACTATTTATGGTTTTCAATAATCCAATGAATAGTAATCTGTGAAGAGCTAATTTTTTATTAACATTTCTACAATANTGGAGCANGGTAATGGTCTTATAAAGTAGAAATAGGGGCATAGTAATCAAAAAGATAGCAATCAAAATGATGGCCATTGGTGAAGAAAGAAATAGGAGCAGATTCTCTTCTGTAATATAGCTAATCCCATTAAAATGCATGGCCATTTTTATTCCCTGGTTGATCCATGGGAGAATTAGCAGAATAAAACACACCTTAAAAAACACATCGATTTGGATTAATGTTTTGTTAGAGGCGATCATGTATTTATGGTATAGTACTTTACATTTGTTCATATCCATGCTCCTAATGTTTATATATTATCTAATATGCGAAAAAAATGTGGATAACACAGAAAGATATGATAATTTTTTAAATATATTTTGGATTAAACTTAATTCTTGCTCTAAAAAAATGGATAAGGAGATACAGAATGAATATGAGGGATTGCTATGGGGATGAATTTGATGTAAGGGGTTTTCTTGATTTTTGTAGGTCATATGTTACAATTAGTGTATTCGTTTTATTTTTATAGGAGGGTGCGAAAGATGACAAAGTTATTAATTCGGTTGTTTATAAAAAATAGTGATAAGATAGAAGATCAATCTGTACGTACCTCCTATGGAATACTTTCCAGTATTGTTGGTATTATCTGCAACCTGATTCTTTGTGCTATAAAAATCACCATAGGTTTACTCATGAACAGTATCTCTGTTATGGCGGATGCTTTTAATAATCTATCCGATGCAGCTTCTTCCGTCCTGAGTTTTATCGGTGCAAAATTAGCTGGTCGTCCGGCGGATAAGGAGCATCCCTTTGGCCATGGGAGAATTGAATATATAACAGCCTTGGCGGTATCCTTTTTAATATTTCAGTTTGGCTTTACCTTATTAAAAGATTCCGTTTTAAAGATTTTTAATCCAGATCAATTGGTGGTTAGTCCAGTGTTAATCTTGATTCTTAGCTTATCTGTCTTGGTTAAGGTCTGGCTGATGTTATTTAACAGGAAGTTGGGAAAGCTTATCAATTCTTCCATGATGAAGGCTACGGCAGCAGATTCCTTAGGAGATATCTTGGTGACTACAGTAACCATTGTTTCCGCTATTATTGCAGGAGTTACTGGCTGGCAAATTGATGCTTACATGGGAGTTTTGGTTTCCGTATTCGTAATTTTTGCTGGATATAGTATTGCCAAAGAGACTCTAGAGCCCTTACTTGGGCAGGCGGTAGATCGAGAGATGTATTGTAAAATNACAGAAATGGTAGAGGGTTATGAAGGGATTGTAGGTACCCATGACCTAATCATCCATAGTTACGGGCCTTCCCACAAGATGGCTACTATTCATGCAGAGGTACCGAACGATATTGATTTTGAAACCGCCCATGAAACCATTGACCAGATCGAGCGAGATGTTCTAGAAAAAATGGATATCTTCTTGGTTATCCATATGGATCCCATCGAAGTCAATGATAAGAAAGTATTGGAGAAAAAGGAGATGATAGAGGGGATTATCGCTTCTTTGGATTCAAAAGCCTCCATTCATGATTTTCGTGTAGTAAATGGAGAGTTTCAGATCAATCTTATCTTTGATTTAGTAATTCCGTTTTCCTATACCAAGGAAGAAGAACAAAAGCTTCTGTCAAAAATCATAGAAGAAGTGCGAAAAAGAGATCCCAGATATCAATGTATAATTACCTTGGAAAATAGTTATATAGCAGAAGAATAGATAAGGTTATTGATAGGGGGATTGAAAGATAAAGATAAGTATATTTTCAAGATGCTAAATAAAACTTATTTAAATATTTAGTAATCACTAGTTTTAGTGATAAAGTGTGGTGTTAGTTATAACAGCAGACACGAAAAGTTTAGCATTTGCTTTATAGTACTTGAAAGAAAAACACTTATTGTATAAATGGACGCTTAAATGGATACTTAGATGATGGAGGAGTGGAAAATGATCATCGACTTTCATACGCATATTTATCCAGATCTGATTGCAGCCAGAACCATAAAACTTCTAGAGGAGTCCGGGAATATAAAAGCCTACACCTTAGGAAACTTGGCAGATTTAAAGAGATCAATGAAGGAAAATTGGATCGATATTTCTGTGGTACTACCAGTGGCTACGAAGCCATCTCAGTTTGAAACGATTAATAGCTTTGCAGCTCAGATAAACAATCGGGATGGGATTCTATCTTTTGGAGGGCTTCATCCGGATACGGAAAATTATAGAGAAGAGTTAGACAAGATTANACAATTGGGTCTTCTAGGTATAAAACTGCATCCAGATTACCAAAAAACATATATAGACGATCCAANGATGATACGGATTATTCAATATGCCACAGAGCTTGGATTAATGGTCACCATCCATGGAGGACTTGATATCGGATTGCCCAATCCGATCCACTGTACCCCGGAGAGGGCAGCAAATATGCTTGGGGAAATTCATAATCCGAAAGCTAAGATTATCCTTGCCCATATGGGAGGATATGCTCTGTGGGATGAGGTAGAGAAGCATATCATAGGGAAAAAGGTCTATCTGGATACCAGTTATAGTCTGGGCATGATGGAGGATGAGCAATTTGTTCGTATGGTTCNAAATCATGGGGCAGATCGTGTTCTCTTTGCCACAGATTCACCCTGGGCTGATCAAGGAGAAACTTTTAAGCACTTAAGGAAACTGGAATTTACAGAAGAAGAGTTTGCTTACATCCTATATAAAAATGCCTTAAAGTTACTGGGAATGGAAGAGACAAAAGAAACTGATTAAGGAAAGAAAAAGGGCAGCGCTGCCTAAAAAACCCAATAAAAAAGTTACAAGAAATATATAAAATCTGCTTGAAAAATTTTATACTATGAGTTATAATATCATTCGTGGCACGAAATAAAGCCATTAATTGCATAAGTATTGGGCTATCGCCAAACGGTAAGGCACTGGACTCTGACTCCAGCATTTCTAGGTTCGAATCCTAGTAGCCCAGTTGAACCCTTGATTTTCAAGGGTTTTTTGTTTTCTAATATTTGATTTTCATTACCAAAGGCACTAGATTAATACCATTGTTACAAGGTAGTCTAGTACCTTAAATTTAGCAAAATTAATATTGTGGAAAGTGTTTTATTATAGGAGATAGATTAATAGTAACGTTATAAGGAGCCTAGTACTTTGTTGCTAATTGACGAAATTGATAAAAAATGATGAAATTCTACAAGAAATAGAAACTGGCCAGTTTTATAATTTCATTTTATTCTCAACAGACACAAGAGCGATAAGTAAATTCTTGGTCATTTTCTATCCGCTATTATCCATTTTAATCTACTCTGTCTCTATGTTGAAAGACGAACGTTATGGGATCGAATCTTTTTTACTGGTAAGGATATCATAGAAGCAATATATAATTGGGAAATTAATGGCTATATGATTTATAACATTTTTTACTTTTTTTATTCCTCTAATGCTGAATCATTTATTGTGTTACTTGACCTTTCCAGGCCATGGATTTGATAACCGTTGGGGGTTACCTAACTATGATATTAGGCTGAATTATAGCAGTAAGAATTTGGAATCCCCCTTGTTATGTTTTTGGAATGAGCGGTCAGCTTAAAACATTTCTTGATCATCTAGCCTATAGATGGATGGCACATAGACCATATCCTAAAATCTTCAATAAAGTTGGTTTGGTTGTTTCTACAGCTGCGGGTGCAGGTACAAAAAAGGTTACAAAGTCATTAAGTGATAATTTATTTTATTGGGGAGTACCAAAAATCTATTGTTATGGTAAGAGTGTTGCTGCTTCAAGTTGGGAGACTGTGAAACCAGAAAAGAAATTAAAGATTGAACAGGAAGTAAAAAAGATATCTAGTCAAATAGTAAAACAAGTCGGTAAGGTAAAACTAGTGCTAAAACCCAAATGAATGCTTTCGCTTATGCGGTTGAGTCAAAAAGCAAACGATTGGAATCCCAAAGATAAGGAATATTGGGCGGATAATGGATGGCTTGACAGCAATAGACCTTGGTAATTGATTAAATCTTATAAGGGACGAATTGTTAGATACTTATTTATCCCCCAAATTATCAATCATAATTTGGAAACAAAGACTACTTTATTTATATATTTTTTTGTGCTACTATATCATCTATGGCTAAAGCAGTTAATGCTTTAAGTTGTGAACTATAGATGAGAATGAAAGGATAATTACATATGCAACAAGTAACAGAACCTAAGGCTCTTACAGATTACATCTTAAACCTTAGCAAAAGTAAGGAAGCTAAATCTAATCTGAATTTATTAATACAAGGAATATTGGCGGGAGGTTATATAGCCATTGGAGCCATAGGATATTTTAAATTGGCTGCCAATATCGCAGATCCGGGCTTAGCCGCTTTTTTAGCATCATTGGTATTCCCTCTAGGTATTATCGCAATACTGAAGTTGCAATCGGAGCTATTTACCAGCGGATGTCTGATAATGACTTCTTTCTATGCAGGTGAGACCAAGTTACATAAAATTTTTAAAATACTCATTAAAGTTATTCTAGCAAACTTGATCGGAGCTATCTTTATTGCCATTCTCACAAATGCATCCGGTGTTTTTGATGAACAAACTATGGGGTTGGTAATTGAAAAAGCATTCTTTAAGGTGCATATGCCCTTTGGCAAGCTGCTTGTAAGTGGAATCCTTTGTAACATTATNGTNTGTACTGCTATGTGTATGGCATATAGTAGCCGAGATGAAATTAGTAAGATTGTACTGTTATGGCTGGCGATCACTGTCTTTGCTTTATCCGGAACAGAGCACGTGGTGGCAAATATGTATTATTTATTCACAGCATATTTTGCTGGAGCAGAGATTTCTATATTAGAAATTCTTTATAATCTATCCGTATCAGCCATAGGGAACTTTATTGGAGGCGGAATTATTGTTGCTGGAGCTAATTATATAGTAACGAAAACTTCATAAAATCCTTATTTTTCTTTTGTTACTAAGATGGTATTTATTAAGATGGTTTTTCTTTTGTTACTAAGATGGCATTTATATAGAAATAATATGAATATAGTCCACTTAGTTTAAGAAATTAGACTTAAAGTAAATGAAGTCCCTCCTTATAATGGATTGTGAACGAGATTTTTATCTTGATCATTACTCTATTATAAGGAGGGGTTTTTAATATTCAATGACCAGCGGGCGGTAACCGATTTTTGGTGAATGAGAAATGTTATTATCTTAGTTGTTGTGATGTGATATATACATAAGTAAATGCAAATGCTATAATAAACCTATACAGGAGGTTTACCAAAATGACCAAAGATATGAAATTTTATCTAAAATTATTTAGCTCAACCTTTTATCTAAGTGCATTTACTTTTGGCGGAGGATATGTGATTATTCCCTTAATGAAAAAGAAATTTGTCGATGAATATCAATGGATCGAAGAAAAAGAGATTCTAGATCTAACAGCAATCGCCCAGTCGACACCAGGGGCAATGGCGGTCAATGCTGCCATTTTGATTGGATATCGAATGGCAGGGATTTTAGGGGCTGTGATAACCATTCTTGGTACTATTTTACCGCCATTAATTATTTTAACTGTAATATCCTTGGCCTATTCGGCATTTATTGAAAATCAAATAGTAAAGCTTATTCTTAGGGGAATGCAAGCAGGTGTAGCTGCTGTGGTCATTGATGTATCCTTAACGATGATTCTTGGAGTCTTAAAAGGGAAGAAAATAATTCCAATTATGGTTATGGTAGGTGCCTTTGTTGCTACTTTTCTTTTGGACATCAATGTCGTGTATATTATCCTTGCTAGTGGGCTAATTGGTGCAATTTCGATTATTAAATTCAACAAAAAGAGTGGAGAGAAATCATGATTTACTTGGAACTGTTTTGGAGTTTTTTTCAGGTGGGTTTATTTAGCTTTGGCGGTGGTTATGCTGCTATGCCTTTGATTCAAAACCAAATTGTTGATAAGAATGGCTGGTTAACCATGAGTGAATTTGCAGATGTGATTACCATCTCTCAAATGACACCAGGACCCATTGGGATTAACTCAGCCACCTTTGTAGGAACTCGGATTGCGGGATTGCCTGGAGCCATAGTAGCAACCATGGGAAATATAACTCCATCTTGTATTATCGTATTAATCTTAGCATTTTTATACTATAAATATAGAGGACTATCAACGATACAGGGAATTTTGCAGGGCTTAAGACCGGCTGTTGTAGCCTTGATTGCTTCTGCGGGTTTGTCCTTAACCACAGTAGCCCTATGGTCAGAAGAAACCATCACATATAAGATGGCAGATATCGATCTTATTGCAGTGACAATCCTTGTCCTTTCTTTATTTATACTTAGAAAATGGAAGACCAATCCGATTTATGTAATGGCTGGTGCAGGGATTCTAGGCCTATGTTTCTATTCCTTTTTATAGTTTTAGTAGGTCTTGACCATCCGACAAAAGCCTGTTACATTATGATTATGGATAGATTTACAAAATTATTCCAGCTTATTTTTTAGTCTATCATTGTATGTAAAGATATACTTATTTATACAATTGTAAATGTATTGCAAAGTTTTTCAATTCTCTTAGAGAAAATAATATATAGGAATAGAAGGAGGCGCAAATATGAATGATACTAGATTAAAATCGTTTAATTTAAAGGATATCAGAATAGATGATCCTTTTTGGAACAGGTATATTGCCCTAGTCAAAGATACCATTCTGCCTTATCAGTGGGATGCGATGAATGATAGGATTGAGGGTGCGGCAAAAAGTCATTGTATCGAAAACTTCCGCATCGCAGCAGGAGAAGCAGAAGGTGAATTTGGGGGCATGGTTTTCCAAGACACTGACGTTGCTAAATGGTTAGAGGCGGTGGGTTATACTTTAGCTGGCGAGCTTGACGAAGAATTAGAAAAGACGGCAGATGAAGTAATTGATTTGATTGGCCGGGCACAGGGTGAGGATGGATACTTAAATACTTACTTTACCATCAAGGATCCGGATCAAAGATGGAAAAATCTAAGGGAAGGTCATGAGCTTTATACCGCAGGACATTTTATCGAGGCAGCAGTAGCTTATTATGAAGCCACTGGTAAAGAGAAGTTATTAGATATAGTAAAACGTTTTGCAGATTTGATTTGTGAAACCTTTGGACCAGAGGAAGGGAAAATTCATGGGTACCCTGGACATCAGGAAGTGGAATTGGCACTTATTCGCTTATATTTTGTTACCAATGAAAAGAAATATCTAGATGCTGCAAAGTATTTTATCGATGCAAGAGGTCAGGGAGAAAATTATTTTCTGAAAGAATTAAAGCAACCGGACTATAAGGCGATTTTCCCAGAGTTAAATGAGTATGACACCAGCTATTCTCAGTCCCATCTACCGGTACGTCAACAAGAAACTGCAGAAGGCCATGCGGTTCGGGCAGTTTATATGTATTGTGCCATGGCTGACCTGGCCTATGAGTATAAAGATCAGGAACTTTTTGATGCGTGTAAGAAATTATGGGACAATATTGTAAAGAAAAGAATGTTTATCACTGGTAGTATAGGTTCTTCGGGATTTTTAGAGCGTTTTACAACAGATTATGATTTGCCCAATGATATTAATTATTCTGAAACCTGTGCAACAATTGGACTGGCTTTATTTGGACTTCGCATGGGTCAAATTACAAAAGACGCCTCGTATATCGATGTAGTTGAAAGAGCTTTATATAATACATTAATTTCTGGTATTGCCCAAGATGGAAAGAGTTTTTTCTATGTAAATCCTCTTGAAGTATGGCCAGATAACTGCTTAGAGAATACATCAAGGGCCCATGTAAAACCAATCCGACAAAAATGGTTTGGTGTTGCCTGTTGCCCTCCGAACATAGCAAGAACCTTAGCGTCCTTGGGACAATATATATATTCCTATGAAAAGGATACCATCTATGTCAATTTATTTGTATCCAATGATACAAAGGCTAAGTTAGAACATGGAGAGGTTAAGCTATCCTTAAGTACAACTTACCCCAATGAAGGTAATGTAAGAATTACACTAGAGGGAGATAATTCTGAGGCCAAGCTGGCTGTAAGGATTCCTGGATTTGTGAAGGGGATGCAAATTACCACGGAGACCGGAGAAGAAGTTAAGTATATAGAAAAGAACGCTTATGCTTATCTCGATCAGGTGATTGGAAAAACGCTGATAATTACTTTCCCTATTAAACCTAAGTTTGTGAGAGCAAATCCTTTGGTTCGGGCAGATGCAGGTAAAGTATGCATAGAAAGAGGACCTATTGTATACGCTTTTGAAGAAAAGGATAATGAAGCTAATTTATCAGCCTTCTATTTGGATACATCAAAAGAGATAAAAGAACATTTGGATGAAAATCTTCTTGGTGGAACCTTGGTTCTTGAAGTTGAAGCGAAGAAAATCGATGATTCCAAGTGGGATGATGAATTATATGGGGATTATGAACTACAATTTGTTGATAAGAAATTAAAGGCGATTCCTTATGGATACTGGAACAATCGGGGTATCGGTGAAATGAGCGTTTGGATGAAAGAATTAGTATAAGATCTAATATCATAACCGAATGGACAGTGATGTCCATTCGGTTTTCTGCCCTATAATCATGTAGAATTATTACATAGATCATAGCTAGAAAAGAGTGTTTTATAACAATCCAAATTCTTTTATAATGAAAATGAAATTAAGAAATGTAGTTAAGAGATTAATTAGTAATCTAATATAACTCTGGAATTTAAATTTTGAAAAGAAGATCAAATTCTTGTATTAAAACTTGGATAATGAAAGTTTTTATAAATTTTATGAATGAATCTTCTATATTAAATGTAAGAAATTAGTTATTTGATTATGTTTACAGGAGGAAGGAAAGTGGAGAAGATTTTGGACAAGAAGAAAAGATTAGAAAAAGCTCTAGGGGATGTATTGCAAGATGCTATCGATAATTGTTATCTTGCTGGTGCTAATATACTGGTACTGAAGAATGGCCAAGAGATTGCCTACTGTGAGGCTGGATACAGCGATATTGAAAATTCCGTTAAAATAAAAAGGGACACCATTTTTCGACTATATTCCATGACTAAGCCAGTTACGGGGGCAGCAATGATGATCTTGCTAGAACGAGGCTTGGTTGACCTGGCAGATCCAGTATCTAAGTATTTGTCAGGCTTTATGGATCAGCATGTTGTGACAGAGAAGGGAATGGTGCCAGTTAAGAGGAATATGATGATTAAGGATTTACTATCTATGACCTCAGGTTTGCCTTATCCGGGAGAAGATGAGGCTTCCCAGGAGGCGGCAAGAGTTTTCCTTAAGATTGATGAGAATTTATATGGGGATTCCCCACTTACCACCAGACAGATAGCCAATGAATTAGGAAAATGCAATCTAAGTTTTCATCCGGGGGAGCATTGGATGTATGGAACTTCAGCAGATATCTTAGGTGCTGTGATAGAAGTGGTTACTGATATGAAGTATGGGGAGTTCCTGAAAAAAGAGATCTTTGATCCCTTAGGAATGGAAGATACTGCATTCTACGTACCAGCGGATAAGCAAGACCGTTTTGCAAAACTTTATGATTTTGTAGACGGTAGATTTCAGGAGTTGAAGACAAATAACTTAGGAATTCAATACCAAATGTTGAAACCACCTGCATTTGAGTCTGGAGGAGCTGGACTAGCTTCTACTGTAGATGATTATGCCAGGTTTGCAACTATGCTCTTGAATTATGGAGAACTCAATGGAGTTCGGATATTATCAAAAAAGACCGTGGAGTTCTTTACAAAAGGGGAGCTTATGTCTTGGCAGCAAGAGGATTTATGGAGAAACTGGGAGACCTTACAGGGCTACACCTATAACAATTTGATGCGTATTATGAAGAGACCGGAAATGAGTTTCACTCTTGCAGAAGAGGGGGAATATGGTTGGGATGGCTGGTTAGGAACTTATTTTACTAATTTTCCAGAAAGCAATATGACCTTTCTATTTATGATGCAAAAAAAGGATTCTGGAACCACAGATTTAACTCGAAGACTAAGAAATATCCTTCTAAAAGAACTTCCTTAATAAGGATCAAGTTTTTCCTGCTCTAGAATCCTCTTAATAAATTCTATATTATTTTTTTATATCTTTGTAACTCCTGTTGCGGCACAAGATCAGTTCGAATCATTTTCTTTATGAAATTCTTGGCCGATAGCAAATCGAATAGTCTTTTTAAGAAGCGATTGGACAAGAGAAAGGTTAGACCGACGCTTCCTATTAATACAAGTAAGGCAATCCAAGATGGGGATTGCTTTACTAACTTAAAAAAGCCGACATAAACTAGTATGTTTCTGCACCAAATATGGGTCATATAGACCTGCATGGTTCGACTACCAAAGGAGGTAAAAAAAAGTTTGCATCTTGGAACCAATAAGATAATTGCGGCGGATGATAAGAAAGCTAGGAGATACCATATAGCCCGTATTAAGATGCCATAGGGTGCTAATTTTCCCAGAGCAACCGAGTAGGGTGTTCCGCCATAAATGATATCGGAAATAGCCATAAAATTTTTACCGAAGAGTTGGAGCATAAGTAGTAGAGACAATAGAAATATGGCAGCCACTAACCTTGAGCCTTTTCTTAAAAATTTATTTAGATTTTCTTCAGTAAGACAAAAGCCAACGATAAAGAAGGGTAAGAAGACAAAAACCCTTGATAAGGCAAAAATATTTCGGATATAGCTAATGTAACCAACAATTAAGCCAAATAGGAAAGCTCCAGGTATTAAATATTTTGGTTTAATGCGTTCCATAAAAGGAATCATCAAATACCAAATACTCAAGGCTAGTAAATACCAAGGTGCGGATGAATCTTTAAAAAAGTCAAAATTCAGCTTTCCATAAAATCCATAATATATCATTGCATTTACTATTTTAAAGAAAAAGTACAACCAAAGAATAGAGATCATTCTGTCAACCCGTAATGATCCCCCTGCATTCATTCTTTTGGCAAGAAAGCCAGAGACAAAGATAAAACAAGGCATATGAAAAATATATATAAAGTATAATAAATATTTTATTGGAGCGATATAAGTTAATTTTAAGGCAAAATGTCCGACAACTACAAAGACCATTAATATGAACTTTAAGTTATCAATATAATAATTACGATGAACCTGAGTATTCTTATGATGTAAAGGTTCACTCTCATGATATAGTCTGTTAAAAAATTCCTTCATTTTTTTCCCTCGCAATATTTAATCTCATAAAAACCTTAAAAATAAAAGGTTTTGTTTTATGGTTTTTCAATTAATAACCTAGGAAAATTATAGCATAATTAGCATAATGTGTATACATTAGAAGGCTTATACAGGTACTATTTCATGTAAATTTTCAACTTAAACTATTTTCTTAGATAAATTATTTCTTATGTGTAAGTACTTACATAAGAAGCATTTGTATTTGTTTTCAGGTCAAACAACAAGATACAGTGTTTCTTGTACAAATAAAACAAAAAATTGCCATAAAATAAAAATTTAATAGTTAAAATATAAAAAAAAATAAAATTTCTATTGACGTTATTTGGGAAACCTAGTACAATTGTAATGTAAGCATTTACATATTTGAAGAAAATATAGCATTATGCAGTAAGGGATGTGAAAATGAGAGAATATATGTAAGAAGATAGAGTTTAGAGGAATTAATTTCACTGATCATTGATAAATAATAGAGGAAGTAATTTCATTAATTATTGATAAATATCACAAATTATCTTATAATTTTTTTATAATACCATGTAATTTGCACAGGTATTATGTAACAGTATTTTTAAGTTGTCAGCTATAGTTACACAAAATATATTTTTTAAAAGAATTAAAGGAGGATGTATTAATGAGAGGAAAAAGAAGTTTATTATCACTTATCCTTGTATTTGTAATGGTTATGTCTCTTGCACTAACCGGTTGCGGCAAGGATGATCCTGCCAAGGATCCTGATGTTTCGGAGACTGATGGCAAGTCCGGTAATGAGGACAACAAGGATGCTCAGAAAGATAGTGATAGTGGTAAGGATGGCCAAAAAGATGCTAAAGACGAAGTGAAGAAACCAGAGAAGATTAAAGTTATGGTTGACGGTACTTTAGTAACTCAAGAAAATGGTCGTGCTGAATTTGAAAAAGCATGGACAGAATTGACTGGTGTTGAAATTGAAATCATTCAACCAGATCATGATGCTTATTATGATGTTGTTGGTCAGACTATAGCTAGTGGCGATTGGCCAGATGTTATTCTTTTAGGTTCTACATATTATGCTGGTTATGCTTCTGAAGGTGTTCTTTGGGATATGACAGAAGCATGGGAAAATTCCGATATGTTAGCTTCTGGTGCTATTCCTAATCCAGAACTAATCGATGGTCTTAAGATCGATGGTAGACTTTACGGAATTACTCCAGCTCGTGGTAATGGATGTGTTACCTATATTAAGAAAGCTTGGTTAGACAACGTAGGTCTTGGTGTTCCTACCAATTATGATGAGTACTTGAAAGTTCTTGATGCTTTCACAACTGGAGATCCAGATGGTAACGGCGTGAATGGTGATACCTATGCTGTATCCAGTGCTGGTCTTATCGGTAAGGAAGCTCCATATACTAACTATCTTCCTGAGTTTTATCAGGATGCATTCCCAAGCTTCTACATGAATGAAGAAGGCAAGTGGGTAGATGGATTTACAGAGCCTGCAATGGTTGGCGCTCTTGAAAGATTAAGAGATGCTTACCAAAAAGGTTACATTGATAAAGAATCCTTAACCAATGGTACAAGTGATTGCCGTAACAAATTCTATGAAGATAAATTTGGTATCTTCACTTATTGGGCTGGTACATGGGGAACCAACTTAAAGAAAAATCTTGAAGCTAATGGTCTTGATGGTGAATTAATCGCTATGGAGCCTATTGCTGAAGTTGGTGCATATCTTGAAAGACAGGCACCAGTATGGTGTATTACATCTACATGTGAGAACCCAGAAGCAGTATTTGATATCTTCTTCGAAACCATGCTTGATGGTGGCGAAGGACAAAGATTATGGACATATGGTGTAGAAGGCGTACATTGGTCTACCGTTGCTGAAGAAGTTTGTGGTAACACCTATACAGAAGGACAATTCCACATGTTAGAGAACCTTGAAAAAGAAGGTACTCAGTATACAAAGAACCATATCGATCCTATGCTTTCCATTCGTAAGTTTACAGCTTTCGAAGATCCAGGTGCATGGCAGATCGCTCCTGAGGCAAGAAATTCTCAGGAAACATTTAATGCTAATTCTAAGTTAGTTCCATTGGTTCTTTCTACAGAAGAAATGAGCCAGTACAATGGTGACTTAACAACATTAAAGAACGAAATCGTTGCTAACGTTGTAACTCAGGGTATGGATATCGAAGCTGAAATGCAGAGATTCGCTGATGAAGGCGGCGCTGAGTGGTCACAAATGATCGTTGATTCCTTAAACAGATAATTATACTCATAATTTTATAATTGACGGTTAATAGAATTGGTTAAGTTTGCGGGGTGGCAAAAGACCTTTATGTGCTTTTTGCAACTCCGCTTTCTTTGAAGAGGAGGACAGAACAAGGGATGTTCAGACAAAAAAAAGACAAAGTTCCAGTTAGTACAAGATCCTTAGGTAAGAGAATATATTACTATCGAGGATTCTATCTAATGTTCCTACCCGTGTTGATATTTGCATTGATATTTTATTATGCACCGATGTTAGGTATAAGGCTATCTTTTTATGATTATAAGGGGATAAAAGACCCTGTATTCACTGGCTTGAAGAACTTTGAAAAAATGTTTTCCATGAAGGGTTTTTGGGCTGCTTTTAAAAATACTTTAGAAATTAGTATCATTAAGCTTTTAATCAATACAGGAGCAGCAGTTGTTATTTCCTTACTATTAAATGAACTTATTTTCTTAAGATTTAAAAAAATAGCACAGACAATTATTTATTTGCCACACTTTATGTCTTGGGTGGTAACAGCATCTGTATTTACTTTAATACTTTCCCCTACACAAGAAGGATTGGTAAATGCTTTCCTTACGACTCTCGGATTTGTTGAAAAAGGAAATGAAATCTATTTCCTGGGACTAAGGAATTTATGGAGACCAGCATATTATGTAATAAATATCTGGAAGGAAACAGGATGGGGTACAATTATATTCATGGCTACATTGTCAGGTATTAATCCGGAATTATACGAAGCGGCATCCATTGACGGTGCAGACCGTTGGCAAAGAATGAAATTTATAACCATTCCTGCTCTTATGAATACAATTATTACGGTCTTAATCTTAAACTTAGCAAAGGTTATGAACCTATTTGAATCAGTATTTGTATTACAGAATCATGCAGTGGTTCGTCAATCCGATGTACTTGCTACATATATCTATACACAGACATTTAATAGCGGCGCTCTACCGAATTACGGCTATACAACAGCTGTAGGTCTTGTTAGGTCATTGGTAGGATGTGCACTGGTACTTATATGTAATCATATAAGTAAGCGGATCCGTGGCCGTGGAATTGTATAGGAGGGCTAGACATGAAAAGTAAGAAAGCAAATATGGAAATGGAGCAACAAATCATCTATCCAAAGAAAAAAAGAAAAATAAAAGTATTTGATGTTATCTTAATATTATTTTTTATTCTCTTTAGTTTTTTAATACTGATTCCATTATGGAAGGTATTAGTTGACTCCTTCGATTTACATACGGCATATGGTATGAAATTAGTGCCGAAAAATTTTGGTATTGAAGGGTATAGAAATGTATTTACGAATCCTACATTATATCGTCCATTAATTATATCCGTGGTAACAACCATTGCTGGTACATTATTGGGCTTAACCTTATCTACCTTAGGTGCCTATGTACTGATTCAGAGAGAGATGCCAGGAAGAAGCTTTTTTGGTAACATGCTACTATTTACCATGATATTCCAAGGCGGTATGATTCCAACCTACTTGGTTATCAATAGTTTGGGCTTAACCAATACTCTTTGGTCTGTTATCTTGATGCCTGGATTAAATGTTTATAATCTTGTATTGATGCGTAACTTTTTTGAAGGTATTCCTCATAGTTTGTTTGAATCAGCAGAAATCGATGGTTGTTCTCCAATGGGAATATTCTTCAAGATTGTGCTTCCTCTATCAAAGGCAGCTTTAGCAGCAATTGGTCTGATGTTTGCGGTTAGTTATTGGAACGATTATACCAACTATAAATTGTACATAACAGACTCCCTTTGGTATAACTTCCAAATGAAATTAAGAAGTATCATCATGGGAAGTGATCTACCAATTCCGAATGGTGGAGCTACGGAGAATACCATTAAGAATGCGGCTATTATGGTTGCGATACTTCCATTTATGTTTATCTATCCGTTCTGTCAAAAATATTTTGTAAAAGGTGTTAATATCGGAGCGGTTAAGGAATAAGAGAGGTCGGAAGTTATGGCAGGTCGAATTTTTTGGGCTGGTGATTCCACAGTAAAACAAAACAACTATACAACCTATCCTCAGTCAGGAATAGGTCAGGGAATGAGGCTCTTTATCAAAAATGAGATAGAAATTAGAAATCATGCAGAAAACGGAAGAAGTACAAAGAGTTTTATAAATGAACAGCGTTTGGCTGCAATCTATAATGAAATAACAGAAGGTGATTTTCTCTTTATTCAATTTGGCCATAATGACGCAAAGATAGAAGATCCCAATCGGTATACCAGTATTCCTGAATATAAAGAAAATTTGGGTAAGTTTGTGAATGTAGCCCGTAATAAAAAAGCTTACCCTGTGTTTATTACGCCTTTATATCGGAGATGGTTTTCTGATGGTATCCATCTTGATGAAAATGTCCATGGGGAATATCCCGATGCCATGAAGGAAACAGGGAAATTACTTGATGTACCAGTAATTGATTTATGTAGTATGAGCAAAGAGTGGCTACAAAAGTTAGGGAATGAAAATAGTAAAAAATATTTTATGAATTTGGCACCTGGTGAATATGATAGATACCCTGAAGGTTTGGATGATAATACTCACCTTAAATATGAAGGTGCGGTGATGTTTGCAAAACTCGTTGCCAAAGGACTATATGAGCTTGGAGATATCTACCGTGATTTATTGATTGATCCGGAATATCTAATTCATGATGAAAAAAATATGTAGAAGATTTTTTTTCTGATTTTTTCAATTATGAATGAAGGATATATCACTTATTCAATCTAATATTGAAAAGGAGAGTAACATCATGACAAATGATTTATTATGGAAAGCAGATTTAGGAAATGGCTACTATAAAAATCCGATCATATTCGCTGATTATTCTGATCCAGATGTTATCAGGGTAGAAGATACCTACTATATGACAGCGTCTAGCTTTAATTATACTCCTGGACTGCCAATCTTAATTTCCAAGGATCTAGTAAACTGGGAACTAAAAAATTATGCCTTAAAGAATATTCCCTATGAGCGATACAATAATCCAGCTCATGCCAAAGGGGTATGGGCTCCAGCCATACGCTACCATGAGGGAAGGTTTTGGATTTGTTTTGGTATGCCGGATGAAGGAATATTTATGGTACATACAGACAATCCCCTAGGAGAATGGAGCGATCCCATTCTCTTATTAGAGGGAAAAGGCTTGATTGATCCTTGTCCTATTTGGGATGATGACGGAAAAGCCTATGTAGTTCACGGTTACGCAAAAAGTCGAATTGGATTTAATAGCATCTTAGGTATTTTTCCAATATCATGGGATGGAACCAAGGCCATTGGTGAAGACAAATTCATTTTTGATGGAACAAGTAGGCAAAAAACCATCGAAGGGCCTAAGATATATAAAAAAAATGGCTGGTATTATATCTTTGCTCCTGCAGGTGGAGTAAGAACTGGTTGGCAAACGGTATTACGGTCCAAAAACATATATGGACCCTATGAAGAGAAGATTGTACTAGTTCAGGGAAATACACCAATCAACGGACCTCATCAAGGAGGATTGGTTGATACACCCAATAAGGAAGAGTGGTTCATCCATTTTCAAGACCGTGGTTTATATGGACGTATCACCCATCTTCAACCGGTAGTATGGAAGGATGGATGGCCTTATATTGGTATCAACCAGGACGACCATGGATGTGGGGAACCTGTAATTACTTATAAAAAACCAGATGGAGTTAGGAGCAAGGAACCGACTTATCTGCAGGCGTCGGATGATTTTGAGACCAGTGACTTAGCTTTACAATGGCAATGGCTTGGCAATCATCGAAAGGATTTCTATTCTTTGACAGAGCGGCCAGGCTACTTACGGTTGTTTAGTCTGAATCCATCCGGTGATGAAAAGGTTACCATTTGGAATTCTTCTAATGTTTTAACACAAAAGATTGTTTGTCCACAATTCCAAGCGGATGTGAAAATGGATATTAAAGGATTGTCTTTCCATGAGACAGCCGGCTTAGTTATAATGGGTGGACAGTATGCATATTTAGGAATTAAAAAGGAAGAAAGCGGTACTTCATTGATTTATGTAGAATCAGAAGGAACAGATCATTGGAGAAATGAAAAAATACTTCTTGAAATACCCGTGCCTTTATCAGTAAATGTAATTACTCTTCGTCTTAAATTACAAGAGGAAGAAGGAAAAATGTTGGTTCGTATGTCCTATTGCTTGGAAGATGGCATATTTAAAGACACAGGCTATGTATTTGCACCATCCGATCATACATGGGTAGGTGCTAAGTTGGGCTTGTTTTCACTTGCTTTGGATAGCAATGAAAATCATGGATATGCGGACTTTGAATCGATCAAAGTAGATGCTCTTTTCTAAAAGAGGGAGGTGGATGGGGGATAGGGTATGAACATTAATAACATTATTATAAATCAAGATTATGAGTTATTAAAGCAAGCACTGACGAAGAATCCGAACTGTATTGATGAAAGAGATGAGATGGGGATTCCGGTTTTTTTAAAAGCAGCACAAACAGGTAACCTAGAAATGGTACAGTATATCGTTGAGTATTCAAGAGCAAGTATGAATACGGTTGATGATAAAAATAGGAATATTCTCCATTATGGAGTTATGTCAGGAAATAAGCAATTAGTAGAATACTTAGTAGAGAAGGTAGGTATGTCACCGGTATCTCCGGATGTGGATTTAATTACTCCTTATGAAATAGCCCATGAAATGGGTCATAAAGAAGTAGAAGATTATTTTGAGACCATCTGTAAAGCTAAGCTTTGTCAGATGTATAAAAACCCAATCCGTACCGGTACATATCCAGACCCTTCTATTGTGCGAGTGGGAGAAGACTACTATATGGTGAACTCATCCTTTATCTTCTTTCCCTGTATTCCCATATCTCATTCAAAGGATTTAATTCATTGGAGAATTATCGGACATGCAATTACTAATCCAGAATGGGCATATCTGGATGATTTGGAAGGAGGAAGGGGTTATTGGGCTCCTGATATCTCCTACTATAACAATAAATTCTATATCACTGCGACCTATCGACTTAACGATACAGGTAATGTTTATAGAAAACAGATAGTTGTGTCATCGGACAAACCGGAAGGTCCTTATAGTAAACCTATATTTATAGAGGAGGATGGTATAGATCCTTCTATTTTTAATGATGATGATGGAAGAAGATATATGTTATTAAACCGTGGTGCCAGAATATTTGAACTCAACAAGGATGCTACGGAAAAAATATCGGAGGCTAAACTTTTATATTATGGTGATCATAAAAGAGCCCCAGAAGGTCCTCATCTCTTAAAAAAGGACGGATATTATTATTTGTTTCTTGCAGAAGGGGGTACTGGAATTGGACATAGAATTACAGTAGCCCGATCGAAAGAGTTATTCGGTAATTATGAACCCTGTCCTTATAATCCCATTATGAGACAATGGGATGAAAAGGCAGGTATTCAGCGCTGCGGCCATGGTAAACCTGTTCAAACCCAAAATGGTGACTGGTATATGGTTTATCTATGTGGTAGGATGATTGGCAAAGGCTACAGTATTCTTGGTAGAGAGACGGCCTTAGATCCCATCACTTGGACTGCTGACGGCTGGCCAATAGTGAATAACTTGGATGGTCCAAGTGCTCTTCAAATAAAGCCAGATTTAGAGGAGTGTATCTGGGAGAATACGGATATGGATGANTTTGACGGGNATGTTTTGGGACTTGATTGGATGTTTCCAAGGCCACCAGAGTCAGATGGATATCTTCTTCGAGATAGCAAACTATGGCTTAAAGGTAGTAAAGCGCCCTTGGAAACCATGGATGCAAGAAATATTATCTTACGTAGACAAAAAGATTTTTCATTTATGGTAGACACCCAGATGGGCATGGTGCCCATGAAAGAAAGCCAGGATGCAGGGCTAACCTGCTATTATGATGAGAATACCTGGTTGAAATTCGGTGTTTTCTCCGAAAGTAATGGAAAACTTTATATAAAGGTAATGGAGCATATTGGGGATAAGAATATTGAAAGTGCGAAGATCGAAATAAATAATAAGCTAGAATCTATTTATTTACGAATTGAGACCCATTACCTTCAGAGAAGCTTCTACTATAGTTTTGATGGAGAGAAATTTACCTGTGCGACTGTATTAGAAAATGTTTATTATCTTTGTGATGAAGGTTTGAGTAAAGGAAAACGCTTTACCGGAGCCATGGTTGGCATGTATGCATATGCAGGAAACCAAAACCTTGTGGTTCCATTTGAATACTTTAGTTACCAAGGGAATATATAATAAGGATTACTTTATGATGTTTTCTAGGTTAGGTTATGAATGGAGATAGGATATGAAAACCGTACAGTCACAAGACTTATTTCAGGATAGCTATCATAAGCACCAAAACAGTCCTTTAAAAATAATGCTTGGTATCTATAAAGGACATTATAATAAATTTGTATTAGCAACGATCTTCTATATCATTAAGCATAGCCCTTCTTGGGCTATGCCTATTGTTATATCCAATATNGTGAATTATGTTACTCAAGGAGATAGGAATGGCTTTCATTTCATTACGATGAATGCCATCGTTATTATTTCTTTAATTATTTTGAATGTACCAATGAATTATCTCCACGTACATTTTCGAAGTAGAGCCATCCGTTTTGTGGAGGCTGGATTAAGAAGTTCTTTGGTGAGGAAACTTCAACAGCTTTCTATGGGATATCATAAGGAGATGCCCTCTGGACGTCTGCAATCAAAGATTATGCGTGATGTGGAGGCTATTGAAACCTTATCCTCACAGATGTTTGTAAATCTATTGACCATTTCAATTAATATTCTTGTAGCAATGGTAATCACCTTATATAAAAATGGTATCGTATTTCTCTTTTTTCTCTTAACCATACCAGTTGCTTCTTTGGTTATTGTTACCTTTCGTAAAAAGATAAGGTTTCAAAATAGGAAGTTTCGTGAGGAAATGGAAGAAACTTCTGTGAAGGTAATGGAAATGGTAGAAATGTTACCGGTTACCAAGGCTCATGCATTGGAAAAGGTGGAAGTTGAAAGAATCAACGATCAGGTATACCAAGTGGCTCAGGAAGGATATCGTTTGGATATCATTCAGGCGAATTTTGGTTCGGTAAGCTGGGCAACTTTTCAGATTTTCCAAATTCTTTGCTTGGTATTTACAGGATTTCTTGCATTAAACAATAAGATTCAAGCTGGTGATATCGTACTATACCAAACCTATTTCTCTACCATCGTTAATCAGGTTTCTTCTCTGATAACATTACTTCCAACCATAGCTAAGGGGATGGAATCCGTTACTAGTATCGGTGAAATATTAAATGCTCACGATATTGAAGACAATCATGGTAAAATAAAGCTTAAAAATCTCCAGGGAGCATATGAATTTAGAGATATAAAATATGCATATCCAAATCAAGAAAAGCATGTACTGAATGGCTTAAGTTTAAAAATTAATCCAGGAGAAACCATAGCTTTTGTCGGGGAATCCGGAGCCGGAAAATCCACAGCCTTGAATCTTGTCATAGGCTTCATCTTGCCTACAGAGGGAGAACTCTTGGTTGATGGACATGATATTAAAGAGATCAATCTACAATGCTATCGTAAGCACATTGCTGTAGTTCCTCAAAATACAATCTTATTCTCTGGCTCTATACGGGACAATATTACATATGGGCTTCCTTCCGTTAGCGAAAAGCAATTACAGGAGGCCATTGAAGCGGCAAATCTGACCGAACTGATCCATAGCCTACCACAAGGCTTGGACACGAAAATTGGGGAGCATGGTGATAAGTTGTCCGGAGGACAACGACAACGGATTTCTATTGCCAGGGCGATTATTCGTGACCCAAAAGTAATCCTATTTGATGAGGCGACCTCTGCTTTGGATAGCAAGTCTGAAAAGTTAATCTTAGAATCCATGGAACGATTGGTCAAGGGTCGAACCACCTTTATCGTAGCTCATCGCCTTTCTACTATTCGACAAGCAGATAAAATTGGAGTTATAAAAAATGGTGCCTGTGTTGAGTTTGGTACTTATGACGAACTTATGGCTATGAAGGGCGAATTCTATAAAATGAGGGTACTGCAGGCCTAAAGGAGAGGGTTGGCTTAAACAGGCAAGTCAGAAATATGATTGAAAAATAAAGAGGGATAAGATTGTAAAGTTAAAGATAGACAAGATTACAAAGTTAAAGATGACAAGATTACAAAGTTAAAGATGACAAGATTNNAAAGTTTAAGAGAGACAAGATCGACAAGCTAGATTGCAAGTATAAAATTATTTAGAAGAAAGCAAAAGGAGAATGCTATGTATCAGATACCACGGGCTACTCCTGAGGCTACAGGAGTACCTTCAAAAGCCATATTTGATTTTATTAAAAGATTGGAAAATTACCAAATTCCCATGCACAGTCTTCTTCTTGCTAGGCAAGGTAAATTAATTTATGAAGGTTATTACGCACCCTATCAAGGAGATACCCTTCACCGAATGTTTTCCATAAGTAAGAGTTTTACCTCTATTGCCATTGGCTTACTGGTGCAAGAAGGAAGAATATCCTTAGATGACAGGATTATTGATTACTTTCCAGAAAAATTACCGGAAGAAGTACATCCTTGGATAGCTCAGATGACGATACGGAATATGTTAATGATGCAGACTTGTCATACCAGTACTACCTATAAGATAGACCCAGATAAGGATTGGGTAGAAAGTTTCTTTACTACCAAGCCCAGCCATGAGCCTGGAACCGTATTTATATACGATACCTCATCCAGTCATACCTTATGTGCATTAGTGGAAAAGCTAACCGGGATGCCTATGTTAGACTATATGAGGAAAAAATTTTTAAACCAGATTGGTTTTAGTAAGGATGCTTACATAATCAAAGATCCTTTTGGCACTTCTATGGGAGGCAGTGGCCTGATGGCTACTCCAAGGGATTTAATGGGATTTGCTATGGTTATATGGAATGGTGGGAAGTTAAATGATACTCAGATGCTTCCGGAAAAATACTTGGAAGAAGCAATCTCTTATCAGACCGACACTCTAATGAATGGTCCAGTTCTGTCTGAATGCCAGGGTTATGGATATCAGTTTTGGCGTATTCCGCATGGAGGTTATGCTTGTTATGGTATGGGCGGTCAGTTGATCATCTTTCTTCCGAAATATGATTTGATCTGTGTTACTACTGCGGATACACAAGGAATTCAGGGTGGTAACCAACTGATTTATGAGAGTCTCTTTGAAGAAATACTACCGAAACTGTCCCAACCGTTACCAGAGGATAGTCAAGGGCAAAGTGAATTAGAGGATTATACAAGAAAGCTTAAAATAAAACCTTTACAGGGGGAGTTATTCTCTTCTCTTATGGCTAGTCTTCACCAAAAAGAGTATCAATTAATAGAAAATCTATCCGGATTTCTCTCCTTGTCCCTAGAATTTTCTTCGGATAACAAGGAAGGAAAACTCTACGTAAAAGATAAGAGGGGACTGCATACCATAGCTTTTGGTTTGGGAAAAATCCTTGTCAGTGACTTCCCTATTTATAAGCAAAGATGTGCTACCTCTGGAATTTGGACCAAGGAGAATGCCCTCTATATCAAGAGTCACCTCATCGATGAATGTATTGGATCGGTACATCTTAAGTTGGTTTTTCAAGAGGATAGGGTAAATGTTTACATGAAGAAAATAGAGGAAACTTATTTTAATGAATTTACCGGCTTCCTCTACGGTAAAGTTAAATACTAAATAAAATATGACTTGATAAAATCAGGATTTTGTAATATTTCCTTCTTGATCCCCTGATTTTATCAAGTCATTTACTTTTTTTGTAGATTAGAATATGATATAATTGCTAATGTTCTAATATTGCTTCCTATGGACAATTAGAATAGCTTAGTGGATCGATAGGAAAAGCCTATAATAAGTAGTTAAGATACGTTGCGATTGTTATAGTAAAGTGGTAAAGAAAGGAGAATATGGTGTATTTGATCTTTCATACATCATATAAGTNGAATAATGAAATTCTTACATNTCTCTGATTTACATATCGGAAAAAGAGTCAATGANTTTTCCATGATTGAGGATCAAGAATATATTCTGGATGAGATTTTAAAGATTGTGGATCAGCATAAACCCCANGTGGTTTTGATTGCTGGTGATATATATGATAAAGGGATTCCAAGTATTGAGGGTGTCGTCTTATTCGACCGATTTTTAACTCGGTTACATAGAAAAGAAACAACCATTTGTATGGTGAGCGGAAACCATGATTCTTCTGAAAGAATTGGGTTTGGGGGAAGAATCATGAGAGAAAATAATATTTATATTGCGGGGACCTATGAAGGCAAGTTGGAAAAGGTGAGCATGGAAGATGAATACGGGATTATCCACATTTATCTGATGCCATTTATAAAACCTGCTATGGCCAGACGTTATTTTCCTGAAATTGAATCCTATCAGGATGCGGTAGAAGCCATTCTAGCCAATGAAGAAATCGATCGAAATCAAAGAAATATATTAGTAGCACATCAATTTATCATTAGTGGAGAAACCGTGCCAGAGCAATGTGAATCCGAGACCATATCCATTGGTGGCTTGGACTCTATTGATGCTTCTGTATTCCAGGACTTTGATTACGTTGCCCTAGGTCATCTACATGGTGCCCAGAAAATTGGACGAGATACCATACGATATGCAGGATCTCCTTTAAAATATTCCTTTTCGGAGACAAGACAGAAAAAGTCAGTTACCCTGGTGGAAATAGGAGATTCATCAAATATTGCTATTTCTTTAATACCTTTAGTTCCCAAGCGAGATATGAGGATTATTAAGGGGCCAATCTCTGCCCTTACTGACCCTGCTGTCTATAGTAAGGCCAATACAGAAGATTATATCCAGGCTATTTTAACGGATGAAGAGGAAATCTACGATGCCATTGGAAAACTTCGTAGTATTTATCCCAATATTATGAGACTTGAATTTGAAAATGGAACAACAGGGTGGAATGCAATTTCTAGTAGGGCAGCGGCTGATATAGAGAAAAAAAGTTCCATAGAACTTTTTGAAGAATTTTTTCAGAATCAAAACCACAAGCCAATGAATGAAAAGCAAAAATCAATTATGTACCAGATGTTTGAAGAAATGGTGGGTGAATAAAATGAAGCCAGTGAAACTAGTGATGAGTGCTTTTGGACCATTCCGTGGTGTTACGGAAGTGCCTTTTTCCGATCTGGGGTCTAGTGGAATATTTTTAATCAATGGGGATACAGGTGCAGGGAAAACAACCATCTTTGATGCCATTTCCTTTGCTCTTTTTGGTAATGCCAGTGGTGAAAATCGTTCACCAGAATCCTTTCGAAGTGATTATGCGGGGGATGATGAAAAAACCTATGTAGAGCTAGTTTTTCNACATCGTAATAAAGAATATCGGCTTTATCGCAATCCCAGTTATCGTAGAAATAAGAAACGAGGTNCCGGTACTACGGAGGAAAAGGCAGAAGCAAATTTAATCATGCCAGATGGGAGAGTCATTACAGGATATAATCAGGTCACGGAAACAATTACTGAACTTTTAGGAATTGACTGGAAGCAATATAAGCAAATTGCCATGATTGCACAAGGAGAGTTCCTACAATTGCTTACAGCAGGAAGTGATAAGAGGGCAGTGATTTTTCGAAAGGTTTTTAATACACAAATTTATGAGTCCATACAAAAAAAGCTTAAGGATATGGCAAATAAATTAAAGTATCAATGCGAAGATATTGATAAAAGAATCTGTCAATATTTAAGTGGAATTATATGTAATGAGGAAAGTATTCACAAAACATTCTTTGAAGAATGGAAAAAATCCATGGATATCAATCAGGTTGAAAGGTTGATGGAGCTTTTATCCTCAGAGATTAGCTGGGATCAAAAGGCATACCTGGAAAGAGAAGAAGAAATTAATGAATTAAAAGAAAAAGTCGAAGCCAAGGCTATGGAGTATGCGAAAGCGGAACAGTTGAATAAGATGATTGCAGATTTGCATGAGGCTGAAAAGGAATATGGGCAGATACTTCAAAGGCAGGAGGAGATAAATCAAGAAAAAAATCGCTATCAATTAGCAGAGAAAGCCTTACATATCGTTAAACCTGTGCAGGAGAATTATCTTAGGATAAACAAGGAAGTAAGTGATATTACTAAGGATATTGAAAAGGGTAAAACAGATAAGAAGCTTTTAGAGGAAGAATATAAAATCCTATCTGCTAAGTTATCAGAGAAAAAAGAGTATGAGCCTAGAATTGAGGCCTTGGGGAAGGAAATCAATCGGCAAGAAGAAGAGATCAAGCGCTATGAAATCATAGATGCAAAGATTGCTCTTAGAAGTCAATTACAAAAGAGAAAGCAGCAAATGGAAAAAGCGATTGCTGAAATGGAAGATAAAAAACAACAATTAACAAAAGAGCAGATTGATCTTCAGAAAGAAATCGAAAGCTTTGGGGAATGTGATAAAGAACTCCTGCTATGTGAAAATCAGGTGGAAAGCCTAAATCATACGATTCTTCAAATAGAAAAGATGGTAAAAGATATCCAGAGATGGAATGAGGAAAAAGATGATTTACTAATACTACAGGAAGAGTTGAAAGTGGCAGAAAGCATTTACCGTCAATGTAATCATGAATATATGGAGAAGGAAGCCTTATTTTTAAGAGAACAGGCTGGGATTATGGCATCAAATCTGCAGGAAGGTTGTCCTTGTCCAGTATGTGGATCGACCAAACATCCACAAAAAGCGGTCTTAACAGAAGGGGCTCCGAATGGGGATGAGATTAAAAAACTAAAGGAAAAGGCGGAAGAGGCTCATAGGGAAATGCTGTCTGCAGCAAGTAAGAGCGAGAAGCAAAATACCAGATTAAAATTGTTAGAGGCTTCCCTGATGGAGAATGCTATGTTAATCTTAGAAGGAGAAAGTGAAGTAGCTCTTACCATGGAGGAAAGTAAGAAAGATCATAGAGGGATCTTGAATAATGAATTATTGGAACATAGCCCTATGGATTGGATTTCAATTCAGACCCAAAATCAGTTACAAGAGATCAGACTTTATAAAGGAGAATTGGAAGAAAAGCGTAAGCAATTACTACAAGATACCAAATCCAAGAAAGAATACTCGGATCGATTGCTTCAAATCCAAGAAGAATTTCGGGGGATTGACCAAGCGTTATCTTTGAAAAAGGATGAACTCTCTAAGTGTTCCATGGAATTAAGCGAAATATTCGGTACCCTAGGCACTTTAATGAATGATTTAACATATCCAACTAAAATGGAGGCGGAAGCAGCATTAAGTAAATTGCTAGAGGAATGGGAACAATTAAAATCGGAACTGTCTTTAGCAGAAAGAGCCCTACATCAGTGTGAAGTAAACCTTAGCAGTACCAAGGCCGTTTTAGAGGAGAATATAAGGAAGTATGCCAATAAAGTTATAGAGCTTAAAAAAGCCAGTGAGGGTTATATGGATTCCCTTAAAACTTGTGGCTTTGAAGAGAAAGGGACTCCCAATGAAGATAAATATCTAGCAGTACTTATGAAAGAAGAAGAATTAGAAGCCCTTAGAACTGACATAGAAGCCTACCAGCGTAGAAAAGAAAATCTGGAGAATCGTATTGAAAATTTAAAAGAAGAAACCAAGGGTCAGTCAATGAAAGACCTGAACCGAATAATTTTAGAACAAAAGCAGTTAAATCAGAGGATGGAGAAATGCACGGAAGAGACGAGACAGATATATTTACGTTTACAAACCAATTCGGATATTTATGGAAAGATTGGGGAGCAGAATAGGCTCCAAGAGAAGACTCGTCAAGAATTTATGACCATCAGTGAATTATCTAAGACCGCCAATGGTGAACTGGTGGGTAAGACAAAAATAGCCTTCGAGCAATATGTGCAAGCATTTTATTTTGAAAAAGTGATTCATGAGGCCAATAAGAGATTTTATAAAATGTCCAATCACCAATATATTCTACAGCGTAAAGAAGAAGCCTCTAATCTTCGAAGTATGGCTGGGTTGGAACTGGAAGTTATGGACTTTTACACAGGAAAGGCTAGATCCATTAAGTCCCTCTCTGGAGGCGAATCCTTTAAGGCGGCTCTTTCCCTTGCCCTAGGCCTATCCGATGTCATTCAAAGTTTTGCCGGTGGAATTGAAATGGATACCATGTTTGTTGACGAAGGCTTTGGTTCCTTAGATAGTGATTCCCTGGAACATGCAATTGACACCTTACATTCCCTTACCACAGGAAATCGCTTGGTAGGAATTATATCCCATGTGGGTGAATTAAAGGAGAGGATTGATAAGAAGATTATGATTGAAAAGACAGTGGAGGGTAGTAGCTTAAAGATTGTACAGTAAATTTAGGAAGGCATGAGATATTATGAAGTATAAATTAGTAGCAGTAGATATTGACGGTACTTTGTTAAACAGTAAATCACAATTAAGCGATAAAAACATAGAAGCCATAAAAAGATCTGTAGAAAAGGGGATTATCTTAGTACTTTCTTCAGGCAGACCAGTACAGGGAGTAAAATTAGTGTATGATAGTCTAGGTCTTGAGATGCCCTGTATCACTTATAATGGTGCCATGATCATTGAGGGAAGATCTATGGAAATTCTCTTTGAAAAAAGCTTGGAAGATGATGATGCCAGACAGATTATGGATCTGGGCTACCAATACAATACAACCATGATGGTATGGTCTAACAATAAACTATATGTAAATAAAATGAACCAAAGGGTGAATGAATATAAAAAGATTTCCCAGGTCGAGCCAATCTTGATTGATGACCGAGAAATCTTGTTTCACAAGGGCATAACAAAGATTTTATGGTTTGATGATGAAGTAAAGATTGATCAATATCTAAAGGATATAAACCCCAACTTGAAAGACAGTGTGACTGCATGTACCTCCAGGCCTATTTTCCTGGAATTTTTCCATAGCAAGGCTTCCAAGGGACTTGCCATGGAGAAATTAGGTGAACATTATCATATCTCAAAAGAGGAAATGATAGCAATCGGAGATGGTCTAAACGATCTTTCCATGTTACAATATGCAGGTTTGGGTGTGGCCATGGAGAACGCACCCAGTGCTGTAAAAGAAGTTGCTGATTATATTACTTATTCCAATGATCGGGATGGGGTTGCCTATGTATTAGACCATTTTATAGAGTAATCCTTTATATTTTCAACCATATCGATATTGGAACAGTGTATCAATACATCCAGACCGGTGGTGGATTTTAGGGTGATAGACCCGTATTCGCAAACCGTTAGCTGGATGTTATTTTTGTATCGCCTATCAGGACTACCATCGTTATTAACATATTTGTATGTTTTCTTTTGAATTCTACTATCCCTTGCTATCTCCTCAGGCTCAGGGTAGGAGACTTTATCAACGGTCAGGCTAAGATCCCTATATGGAATGGCTCCAACCTTATCTTTGTGAACAAGTAATAGAAAATCCGGTAAAAGTAGTAGGGTTGCCTCGGCTAAACGAATTTGTAGTAGGTCTATATCGGTTTTCAAATAAAAAGGAAGTTTTTCCTTCACAGTGATTAACTTTCTTTCATATAAAAAAAGGTATCCTCCATTTTCTTTCCCATCCTCTAATTCTGAAATTTCTACAATCTGCCACAAACGATCCGCTTTCCTTAGTTCTTTCCAAGGGTAAATTCTCTCTAGGTGTTTTTGAATTACTGTTTCACTTATGTTCTCTATCGGTATTTTACCAAGAGTATGGATATAGGATTTTACTAAAACACCGATGATTCCTAGGGAAGCCAGACTTAAGATTACGAATAAGGGGATTGGAAAAAAACACTTGTCTATAAAAAAGACCAATCCTGCTAGGATCAGAGTGCTAGATAGCCATGAAGATAGACGGTTTAGACGGATTCTTGAAGATATTTTTCTTAGCAGGCTTCCTTCCTCCTCTAGGGGAAAAGCAGCGGGTCTTATGCTTATTAATTTCTGACTATTTTTGATTTGACCAGAAGACTGAGGAAGATTCTTTTTCGTTCCCGTCCCTTTTGATTTTAAAGTAAGTGTAATTGTTATACCGGGCAAAGTCAGGGCAAATTGTGTTCCGGATTTCAAGGGATTAATTCGAAAAGAGATTGTTTTACTTTTGTTCAATCGAATACGAAATGCCATAATGTTTCCTCCGTATATTCTTAGTTTAATCATTAGTGAATTAAATAGTTGTAGGTAGGTTTACACATAACATTATTTTACAGAATAATGTAAAATAATGCAATCCTAAAAGGAAGACAAATTTTAAGAAAGATTAGTAGATATTTCATAAAATTAATGATACAATCTCGAATAGTGATATCTAGATAAGCTGGTGGAATACCATGATTCAGGTTGTTAGGAATTTTACTTACCATTGGTCCTGTAATTGCAATTATCATACAACCTTTATGGGCAAAATTAAGTGATAAGACAGGGAGGCGAAAGAAATGATAAGGAATATGAGAAAGGTATTCTTAGTATTCTTATTTCCAATCAGGTGATATTTGTATTAGCCTTTGCTTTCATTTGTCAGGTAGGACTAAGTTTTTATGGTGGTTTTACCAGTGTATATTTACTAAATTTGGGATATGGACAGGGAACCATTGGGCTTTTGAATTGTATTTCTGCTTTAAGTGAGGTTCCTGTCTTATTTTTTGCTAATAAATTATTAAAAAAGTTAGGCTCCATGAAGTTATTGATTGCCTCTTGCATAATGATGGGAATACGTACCATTATGGTTACCGGTGGTACCCTACCCATCATATTATTATCCCAGACGTTACAGGGCGTGACCTATATGACCGTATATTATAGTTGCGTCATCTATATTAATAAAAACGTAAAATGGGGTAAGCAGTCCCAAGGACAGAGTATTCTGGCTATTATTCAGGCTGGAATCGGAAGCATATTGGGAAATATTCTGGGGGGATACTTGGCAGACTATGCCGGACTAAGGATTTCTTATTTCATTATGGCAATCTTCATTTTTACTTCCACCATATTGGTTACTATAATCATGATGGTCTATACTAAAAAGGAAAAATATAAAGAAAGCTAGTACGAAAGAGGGGATAAATATATGAAAAATATTGTTTTGATTGGTATGCCGGGAGCAGGGAAAAGTACGATTGGTGTCATTCTTGCTAAGGTATTGGGATTTAAATTCATGGATTCCGATCTACTTATACAGGAACAAACGGGGATGTTGCTGAGAGATATCATAGCAAAAAAAGGTGTGGAGGGTTTCTTGCAGATAGAAAATCAAGTAAATCAAGAAATTCAAGCAGAAAAAACCGTGATTGCCACTGGAGGAAGTATTGTATATGGTAGGGAAGCGATGGAACACTTAAAAGAGATTGGTACCATTGTTTATATAAGCTTAAGTTTTACAACTATTACAAGACGGCTGGGAAACATTAAACAAAGAGGAGTCGTACTAAAAAAGGGGCAAACGCTGAAGAGCCTCTATGAGGAACGTTGCCCCCTTTATGAACAATATGCTGATATTATTATTAATGCAGAAGGTCTTGGAATAGAAGATACCTTAGATAAAATTGTAAATGAGATTAATTCCAGATACAAGCTTCTTCCAAAAGCCCAACGACCTGCTCCAGACCAGCACGATCCGTCTCATCAAAACGATTAAGAATGGGACTATCCACATCAAGTACCCCAACAATTCGATCTTTATCATGAATGGGAATGACAATTTCTGACCGGGAAGCACTATCGCAGGCGATATGACCTGGGAAACGATGAACGTCTTGAACCACTATAGTTCTATTCTCAGAAACAGCAGTGCCACAAACCCCCTTACCGAAGGGGATATGGACGCATGCAGGCTTACCTTGGAAAGGACCAAGGAGTAATTCGTCCTTATGAACTAAATAAAAGCCTACCCAGTTAATCTCCTTGAGTGCCATGTTTAATAAGGCAGAAGTATTGCTTAAATTTGCTATCACATGGGTTTCGTTTTCTAGTAAGGATTTTAATTGGGAGTATATGATTCGGTAGCATTCTTTTTTATCTTCTGGATAAATGAAATTCGTTTCCTGCATAATATTGCTCCTTTATTTAGATTTATTAAGTGTTATAAGATTTACTAAGTCTTTTAAGAACGATTAAGTTTTTTAAGGTCTATTATTTTGTTTTGATAGAAAAATAGAATAAATAATTAGTATTCTTATTTTATAATAGAAAAGTAAAGAAGGCAAGCTTATCACTTACTAAGCTTGCCTTCTTTCTGGCTTTCGGTAATTCAATCTAGAATAAATATCCTCAAGAAAAGAGTTTTCTGAATTTTTTATTCATATGTTTCTTTCTTTTTTTGGTTCCTTCTTCATCTTTGGAATAGGTACCATCGGCATTAAGGATTATGTAATCTCCTTCTTTCACATCCTCAGGTAGATTAGACCTGGGAATATTAACAACGGTACCTTGCTCTGTTTCACAAACAGCGTTTCTTGCGTCAAAGCTGTCCACAATGAATTTTTTCATTTCTTGAACCACCTTTCTAATTTTTTCCTGCCAAATCACCTTCCGTTATGGAATATGCTTTTGTATTTACAGAAATATTACTGCCATCACTAGTAAATACGATCGTTCCTTGTTTATCAGTACGATACACCTTTATGTTGCGTTCCTGCATAGCCTGCATAGTGATTGAATGAGGATGACCATATGAATTACCTTCTCCAACAGTGATAACTGCATAAGCTGGATTTACTTGATCTAAAAATTTGGAGCTATTACTGGTAGAGGAACCATGGTGGGATAATTTAAAAACGTCTGCGGATATATCATGACCTGCTTCTAAGATTTCTTCTTCTGAAAGCTCCTCGGCATCTCCTATAAAAAGAAAGGAGGAGTCTCCGAATTGCAGATGTATCCCCACACTATAATTATTTAGCTCGTCATATTTGATAGAGTTTGGTGCAACTATGGTAAATTCCGCTTCTCCCAAAGTGTATTCATCACCGGGAATGGCCTTTGTAATTTTTAAATTTTTGCTTTCGATAGCGTCTAGTACGTCTTCAAAGGTTTTTGTTGTATGTACGACATCGGGAAAAATAATTTTTTCAACCGGTANTTGT
>JGI24710J26742_10000513_pt1 | contig 35863 bp, 48 predicted proteins | sample BioPla2DNA2_FD_26742 | JGI IMG/M metagenome (IMG submission 26742)
GTATAGGCCAAATGAGTGATATGCCTGTAGTTTCAGATTCCGATACGGTTATTGATGCATCGGGAATGGTTCTGATGCCCGGTCTGGTTGACAGCCACTGCCACATAGGGATGATTGAAGATTCGGTAGGCTTTGAAGGCGATGATGTTAATGAAATGACTGACCCTGTTACCCCTCAATTAAGGGCCATAGACGGAATTTATCACAGGGACAGGGCATTTGAGGAAGCGCTGCAAAATGGTGTGACCACAGTGGTTACAGGACCCGGAAGCTCCAATGTTATATGCGGACAATTTGCAGCATTGAAAACCTATGGCCGGACTGTGGATGAAATGGTAATAAAAGCGCCTTGCGCCATGAAAATTGCATTTGGTGAAAATCCAAAGGCAGTGTACCATGAGAAGCATCAGCTTCCTACTACCCGTATGGCTACAGCTGCACTTTTAAGAGAGCAGCTATACAAGGCTAAAGAATACCTGGAAGCTCTTGAAAAATACCAGGAGGACAAAGAAGAAAATGATAAGCCTGAATACGACATTAAGCTGGAAGCTCTTATCCCTGTTATAAAAGGAGAATTGGTGGTCAAAGCACATGCCCACAGGATTGACGATATATTTACAGCCATAAGGATTGCAAAGGAATTCAATCTGGATATGACATTGGATCATTGCACCGAGGGTTGGCTTGTGGCAGATATATTGAAGGATAGCGGCTATAATATTATATTGGGGCCTATTCTTACAGACAGGTCTAAAATCGAGCTTAAAAATCAGACCATGAGATCCCCCGGTATATTATCAAAGGCCGGTATAGATGTCGCAATAATGACAGATCATCCTTGCGTACCGATACAACATCTGATGTTAAGCGCATCACTTGCAGTCCGGGAAGGCATGGCACCTGAAGAGGCACTTAGGTCAATTACGATTAATGCTGCCAGGTGTGTTAAACTGGATAAACAGATAGGCAGCCTGGAGATTGGCAAGGATGCAGATATGGTATTATATACAGGAAATCCTTTAGACTATTCAAGCAAGGTAAAAATGACCTTTATTAACGGACAGAAAGTCTATGAAAACCAAGAAGGATAAAGGGATGTCAAAAGAAATACAAAAATATAAAACACATTCTGAAAACGAAACAATACAGCTGGGGTACAGAATTTCACAGGAATTAAAAGCCGGGGATACCATAAGCCTCGAAGGTGATTTGGGAACCGGTAAAACGGCTTTCACAAAGGGAATTGCTGCAGGTTTAGGTATTAGCAGACCAATAACCAGCCCTACTTTTACATTGGTTAATTCATATACCGGAAAATATATATTACACCACTTTGATGTATATCGGATTGATAGTTCCGACGAACTTCTGGAAATAGGATGGGAGGAATATTTCTCCGATGATGCAATTTGCATAGTAGAGTGGGGTGACAGAATTTCAGATATCCTGCCTAAAAACGCAATTCGTATAAGTTTGGAACGGGATGATAAAGAGGCTGACAGCCGTATTATCACTATAGAAAGGGGGGTGTTATAATGGTGACTCTTGCTGTTGATACATCAGGTCTCACTGCATCCTGTGCAGTAGTCCAGGATGGTAAGGTCATAGCTGAGCTTTCCACAAAACATGGTAAGACTCACTCACAAAAAATACTTCCCATGATAAAAACCACTCTTTCAATGGTGAACAAAGAAATGAAAGAGGTGGATCTTTTTGCCGCCTCAATTGGCCCCGGTTCTTTTACCGGATTAAGAATTGGTGTGGTTACAATAAAAGGTTTGGCATATTCCTTAAAAAGACCCGTTTGCGGTGTGCCTACCCTGGATGCTCTGGCTTATTCCATGCCCGATTTTAACGGTGTTATTTCTCCGATGCTGGATGCAAGGAATAATCAGGTTTTCACAGCTTTTTACCATAAGATGAATGGGAAGCTGGAGAAATTAAGTTCTGATTCTGGGATCCCAATTAAAGAATGGATAAATAAAGCCATGGAATTTAACAAAAACATTATGATCCTTGGAGATGCGGCGGAGATACATTTAGCTGAATTGAAAGAGGTTTTTGGTGCTGGGATAATTTGCCCGCAACTGGCCATGACATATCCCAGAGCTTCTGCAACAGCGCTTCTGGCAGAGGAAGCTTATCATAATAATAAGGTAACTGGTGCATACGAGTTAGAACCTTTCTATCTTAGAAAATCACAGGCCGAAAGATTAAAGGGAATCCAGAAAAAATAAGGTTTTGAGAGGAATTTATGAGTTTTGTGAAACCTTTAATTCGATCTATGGAACTTGAAGATTTGGATGAAGTATTGGAAGTTGAAAAGAGCTGTTTTAAGATTCCATGGACCAGGCTTATGTTTGAGGATGAGTTAATCAACTCAAATGCGTATTACTATGTTATTGAGGTTGATAAAAGAATTGTCGGTTATGTGGGCTTTTGGAAAATTATTGATGAAGCTCACATAACAAATGTGGCCATACACAACGACTATAGGAGATTGGGATACGGAAGGGCGCTTATTAATGCTTTGTTAAACAAGGCAAAGGAACTGGAGATAATTGCAGTTACTCTTGAGGTCAGGGTTAGCAACCTGGCTGCAATTTCTTTATATGAAAGATTTGGGTTTGTATCCTCAGGAGTACGTCGGGGCTACTATTCCGACAATAACGAAGATGCTTTGATTATGTGGCTAAAGCTGTAAGAAACTCAAAAAAGAACATGATTTGATTTAAATAAGGAAATAGTTTATATTTTAGATATTGGAAGCATATTCTGCCACAATACTACCTTAAAATACAAAATAATATAAGTGGATTGGGGATAAGTGTATGAGTAACAATGTTGAAAGAATCAAAAATGTTATCAAAACCGGAAAAACAGCAATAGGAATTGAGCTGGGATCTACCAGAATAAAGACTGTTTTAATCGGTGAGGATAATTATCCCATTGCGTCAGGCAGCTATGATTGGGAAAACAGTTATATCAACAACATTTGGACTTACAGCATTGAAGAAATTTGGGAAGGGTTGCAGGGCAGTTACAGAGATTTAACCGAAAATGTAAAAGAAAAATATAATATAGTCATTGAGTCAGTGGGATCTGTCGGCATAAGTGCCATGATGCACGGCTATATGGTTTTCGACAAAAATGATAACCTCCTGACACCGTTCCGTACATGGAGAAATAATATAACGGGTACTGCTTCTGAAAAACTGACATCTTTGTTTAATTACCCTATTCCTCAAAGATGGAGTATTGCTCATCTTTATCAAGCCATCCTAAATGAAGAGGAACATGTACCTCAGATATCCTTTATGACTACCCTGGCAGGTTATATTCATTGGAAATTAACAGGCCAGAAGGTTTTAGGTGTCGGCGAGGCATCCGGCATGTTCCCTATTGATCTGAAAACCAAAAAGTTTAATAAGAATATGATTGATATGTTTACCCGGGAGATTAATCATAAAAATTATCCATGGAGACTTGAAGACATTCTTCCGGGGATTCTGCTGGCAGGAGAACAAGCCGGGACACTGACATCTGAAGGAGCTAAACTTCTGGATACATCGGGCAATCTGAAAGCCGGGATTCCTTTCTGCCCGCCTGAAGGAGATGCGGGGACCGGTATGGTGGCTACCAACAGTATTGCCGTCAGAACAGGAAATGTATCAGCAGGAACATCGGTTTTCGCAATGATAGTTCTGGAAAAGGAGTTAACAAAAGCCTACTCTGAAATAGACCTGGTAACAACTCCGGATGGTAACCTGGTTGCTATGGTTCATTCAAACAATTGTACATCTGATTACGATGCGTGGATTGCTATCTTTGGAGAAGCATTCAAGGAAATGGGTATGGAGATTCCCAAACCGAAACTGTATGATACTCTGTTGGGAATGGCCTTAAAGGGAGACTCCGACTGTGGCGGATTATTATCATACGGGTATATTTCGGGAGAGCATATAACCAATTTCGAGGAGGGCCGGCCATTGTTTGTTCGCTCCTCCAATTCTAATTTTAACCTGGCCAACTTTATGCGGGTTCATTTATTCACAGCATTGGGGGCACTGAGAACAGGCCTGAATATTCTTTTTGAAAAAGAAGATGTAAAAGTAGATGTTATCCGTGGTCATGGAGGCTTTTTCAAAACAAGAGATGTGGGTTTGAAGATTATGTCTGCAGCAACAACGGTACCTGTTTCTGTTTTAGAGACAGCCGGTGAAGGCGGTGCCTGGGGCATAGCTTTACTTGCTTCATATATGGCCGGAAAGAAAGAGGGAGAAACTCTGGCGGATTTCCTGAATACAATTTTTGAAGGAAAATCAGGTGCTGTTGTTAACCCCGATCCTTCGGATGTAAAGGGATTCGATGAATTCATGAAGAGATACACCCAAGGTCTTAAGATTGAAAAGGCAGCGGTGGAGAATTTAAAATAAGCTCTTATCTTTGCAATAACTTAATCTTCAAACATTTATAATTTAATAGTAGATAACACCCTCCTTGTTTCATAATTTATCATTGTGGTAGATAAAATGATAATAGCAAAAATCGGGGGGGTGTTTTTTATGGCGGTACCACCACTTGGGGCAAATCAGTTAAGAAGAAAATGTGATGCCTCAGCTTTTGATTTTCAGGACACCTCTTATCTGACACCGTCAAGAGAGCTTATTGGGCAGCAAAGAGCGGCAGATGCTACAGAGTTTGGATTGAGCATCCAGTATGATGGATATAATTTGTATATGGCGGGGGAACCTGGAGTAGGCAAAACCCGATATGCGCTTGAAAGTGCCCAGCGACAGGCAAAATTTATGCCTGTCCCGGACGATTGGTGCTATGTATATAATTTTGAAGATTCTAACCGACCAAAGGCAATAAACCTTCCGGCTGGCATTGGCAAGGAATTTAAAAGGGATATGGAGGATTTCGTAAAGATTATTGAGCAGGAAATCTCCAAAGCTTTTGATGGTGAAGAATATGAAGAAGAACGCTCAAGGATAATAAAAGTATTTCGTGACAAAAAAGATGAGCTTGTTTTGCAACTAAGCAACGAAGCCGCAGAACGCGGGTTCAGAGTTAAACTTGCCAATTCCGGTGTATATTTTATGCCAATTATAGATGGTGAGCCCTTAAGCGAGGAAGACTTTAAAGCTCTGGATGAAGAGACAAAAATTGAGCTTTCAAAATCAACAGAAGCACTTCAAATAGAAACTGCCGAAACAATCAGAAAAATAAGAGAAGTAGAAATGGATGCTGAAAATGCCATACAGGAATGGGAACATCAGATTGCGCTTTATGCAGTAGGCATACATATAGACGACCTTAAGAATAAATACAATGAATACCCTTTTGTAATAAGCTATTTAGACGCTGTCAAAGAGGACATACTCAAGAACATAGAATATCTTGCGGGACCCCATTACCCGGACGAGCAGCAAAACGTATTGACACAACTCCTGATGATGAAAAAGGGCGGGGAAGATAACCCCTATTCACGGTACAAGGTAAATCTTCTTGTTGATAACAGTCGTCTTCGGGGAGCGCCTGTAATAGTCGATTACAACCCTACTTTCTATAATCTGATGGGCCGCTGTGAATACGAGAATGAACTAGGAACCATGATTACCGATTATACCTTAATAAAACCGGGACTTTTTCACCAGGCCAATGGCGGGTTTTTGATACTCCAGGTTAATGATGTCATTTCTAATCCACAGTCATTTGAAGCTATTAAGCGAACCTTAAAGACAAGACAAATAATTATTGAGAACATAAAAGAACAAATGGGTCTTGTGGCAGTGTCAGCTTTAAAACCCGAACCCATACCTATTAATGTAAAGATTATCCTTGTGGGAAGCACCGAAATATATCATTTACTTTATAATTATGACAGGGATTTTAAGAAATATTTTAAAATTAAAGCAGATTTTGATGATCATATGGATTGGAACCATGGAAATGTACAGCGTTTAGCCCAATTTATAGGGGCATTCTGCAGAAAAGAGGGTGTTAAGCATTTTGACAGAACAGGAGTTGCTGAGGTTGTTAATTACAGCTCATGGATTGTACAGGACCAGAATAAGCTTACCACACGTTTTTCTGAAATAGTAAACATTCTGGGCGAAGCAGGAACATGGGCCAATATCGAGGGTAGCCCCATTGTTTCTGGAAGTCATGTAAAGAAGGCTATTACAGAAAAGAAGAAACGTTCCAGCAAATACTATGAGGAGTTGCTGGAGCTTATTCGTGAAGGGACTCTGCTGATTGATACCGACGGCTATGCAATAGGACAAATTAACGGTCTGGCGGTTGTTGATTTAGGAGATTATATATTTGGGAAACCCAGCCGTATCACTGCTGCCACTTATATGGGGAAAACCGGAATTCTGGACATAGAGCGGGAGGTTGAGACCGGCGGAACCACCCACTCCAAAGGAGTATTGATTCTAAGCGGATACATAGGAAAGAAGTATGCTCAGGAGATACCGCTGTCTCTGGCGGCAAGCATATGCTTTGAACAGCTTTATAGTGGAATAGAAGGAGACAGCGCATCATCTGCCGAACTGTTTGCCATTCTTTCAAGCCTGTCGGATTTACCGGTATACCAGGGTATTGCTGTGACCGGATCAGTGAATCAGATGGGTGATATTCAGCCTATTGGTGGTGCTACTTTTAAAATAGAAGGGTTTTTTGAAATATGCAAAATTAATGGACTTACCGGGAAGCAAGGTGTTATAATACCTTACCAGAATGCAAAGAACCTGGTACTGTCAGACGAGGTAGTGGAAGCAGTAGAAAAAGGACTCTTTAACATATACCCCATCAAAACAGTGGATGAAGGCATGGAGATACTTACCGGGGTCCCTGCCGGCAACAGGCTGCCGGATGGAACATACCCTGCGGGTACGGTAAATGACAAGGTATATAAAAAACTGCATTACTTTGCCGAAACTACGGCAAAATACTTGTGAGGTATTAAATGAGAGAGACACTTGAAGTTTTATCCAAGGTTCTACCTGTAATAATCCTTATTATTTTTGGCGGATTTCTTAGAAAGACCCGATTTATTGAACAAAATACTGTAAGTGAATTAAAAAAAATCGCAGTAAATATTACTTTACCGGCAACTCTGTTTTTGACCTTTGCAAAGACCAACTTTGAGAGCCGATATATGATGGTTTTTGTACTGGTTTTTTTGGTATGTGTTATTATGCTTCTGCTGGGGAAAGCAATTAGAAGACTTCTTAAACAGCCTAATAAGTATTATCCTGCAATATTTAGCGGTTTTGAGACCGGGATGATGGGATATTCATTATTTGCAGTAGTATATGGCTCTGCAAATATCTATAAGCTTGCCCTAATAGATTTAGGACAAGTGGTATTCGTGTTTTTTGTTCTTGTAAGCTATCTGCAAAAACTGAATGGTAAATCGGCAAATGCTAAGGAATTAACTATTTCATTTATTAAATCGCCGGTAATTCTATCAATTGCTTTAGGCATTACATTAAGTTTAATGGGTGATGTCAGCTCAGTTTCCTCTCCAGTTGTTAATTCTGTATTTGAGACTCTCAGATTACTCTCGGAAATGACGATGCCTATTATATGCATTGCAATAGGGTATGAGTTGAAAATTAATCCAAAAGGAATTGGCGGGCCTCTGTTGGCTACCGTTTCAAGGATGGTACTGCTTCTGGGGATGGCATATGCTATAAATGAAATTGTTATAGATAGATTACTTAATTTAGACAATATTTTTAAAATAGCCTTATATACAATGTTTTTACTGCCTCCTCCGTTTGTTATACCTATTTATATGCATGAAGGGGAAATAGAGAGCAAGCAATTTATATTAAATGCGATTTCAATAAATATAGTACTTTCATTAATAGCTTTTACAATAATGATAACTATAACATGAGGTTTATTGTGTCAAGGAGACGGTTCTTTTGACAACCAAAAAAGTTTAAAAAAAGTTCTTGCATTCATTTACGGGTTGATATATAATATCTCTTGCTGTGACATGGCATACGATGAAACCACAGATGGCAGGTGAAACAAACTGGGAACTGTGGTGGAGAATGTCCGATTCAAAGAAACCGGGCGACAAGTCATTGTACATCATACATGCAGATGTTTTGGCGTGTTTGTATCGTAGCCCAGGTGTGTAACCTACGGGCTTTTTATATGGCAATACATGAAACACCCGGCAGTGTGGTACATTAAAAACTTGTTGCGCCAGCAAAATTATAACTCAAGGAGGATTATGTATGGCGAACAAACAAAAGATCAGAATAAGACTAAAAGCTTTTGATCATCAGATTATTGATCAATCAGCAGAAAAAATTGTTGAGACAGCAAAGAGAACAGGTGCCAAAGTTTCCGGGCCGGTTCCACTGCCTACAAGGAAGGAAATCATAACAATTTTGAGAGCCCCTCATAAGTATAAGGATTCCCGTGAGCAGTTCGAAATGAAGACTCATAAAAGACTTATTGATATTCTTATGCCCACACCAAAAACTGTGGATGCACTTATGAGGCTGGATTTGCCAGCCGGCGTGGACATAGAGATTAAGTTATAAGAGAAAAGGAATGTTAAGTTCGGATAAGCCGAACCAATGACAGGAGGTAATGTAAGATATGAAGAAATGCATGATTGGAAGAAAGATAGGTATGACACAAGTCTTTGCCGAAGATGGAATAATGATTCCTGTAACTGTTGTACTTGCAGGGCCCATGTCTGTTATACAGAAAAAAACTGTAGAAATAGACGGCTATAACGCAGTGAAATTCGGTTTTGAAGACATCCCTGACAGAAAGGCCAATAAACCTATGAAGGGCCAGTTTGAAAAAGCTGGTGTTTCTCCCAAGAGAGTAATGAGAGAATTTAAGTTGGATGATATCTCCGCATACGAAGTTGGAAAAGTTGTCAAAGTGGAAGACATGTTTGAAGCCGGAGAAAGAGTTGATATTTCTGGTATTTCGAAAGGGAAAGGCTTCCAAGGTACCGTTAAAAGATACCGCACCGCTCGCGGTCGTATGACACACGGTTCCGGATATCACAGGGGTATTGGTGCGTTAGCAGGTAGCGCCAGCCCAGGCCGTATTTTAAAAGGCAGGAAGATGCCTGGTCACATGGGCGCTGAAAAGGTAACTGTTCAGAATCTCACTGTAGTTAAAGTTGACGCCGAGAGAGGCCTGCTCCTTGTAAAAGGTGCGGTTCCCGGAGCAAAAGGCGGCCTCCTTGTGATTAAAGATTCGGTTAAGGCGAAATAGAAGAACTGATTCGGAAGGAGGAGAACAAAATGCCAAAAGTAGATGTTTACAATATAAGCGGCCAGAAGGTCGGCGATATGGATTTGAATGATAGTATTTTTGGGGTAGAAGTAAACCAAGTTGCCATGCACAGTGCTGTGGTTAACTATCTTGCTAATGCAAGACAGGGAACACAATCTACCAAAACCAAAGCAGAGGTTCGTGGCGGCGGGAGAAAGCCGTGGAGACAAAAAGGCACAGGCCGTGCCCGTCAAGGCAGTATCCGTTCCCCACAATGGGTAGGCGGCGGTGTTGCTTTGGGTCCAAAACCCAGAAGCTACAAATACACACTACCTAAAAAAGTCAGGAGACTTGCCCTTAAAAGTGCTCTTACCAGCAAAGTTATCGAAAACAATGTCATCGTATTGGATAATCTTAAACTGGAAGCTATCAAAACCAAAGAAATGGTTAATATTTTGAATAATCTCAAGGTTGATTCCTCAGCTTTAATAGTACTTCCTGAGGTTGACAAGAATGTAGTATTATCAGCAAGGAATATTGAGAGAGTAAAGACAACAACAACAAACAGCATTAACACCTACGATATTTTAAAGTTTAACAAGTTTATCGTAACAAAAGATGCTGTATCCAGGATTGAGGAGGTGTACGCATAATGAAATTTTCAGAGGATATCATTATTCGTCCGTACATTACTGAGAAAACGAATGCTGATATTGCAGAAGGCAAGTACACTTTCATAGTTGACAAAAAGGCTACCAAAACACAGATAAAGCAGGCTGTTGAAAATCTTTTCGGTGTTAAGGTTTTGTCTGTCAATACCGTTATTTATGAAGGTAAGGAAAAACGCCAGGGAGTTCATGTCGGTAAGACCGCATCTTTCAAAAAAGCTGTGGTTAAAATCGATACTGATCCTAAACCTGTTTCATATGCAACGAAGGGCGGAAAAGTCGTTACAACTTCTAAGAAGTATAAGACTTCAATTGAAGAATTCGGAGTAGCCCAATAGCTCAGATTAATTAACTAATAACCGATATATCGGAAATATAGGCCTCACAGTCAGCCTGAGAACGATATACCGGCAGATATCAAAGGAGTGGAAGAAATGGCAACAAAAAAGTATAATCCGACATCTCCTGCAAGAAGATTCATGACTGTATCTACATTTGAGGAGATTACTAAGAAGGCACCGGAGAAGAGCCTTCTGGCTCCGCTGAATAAAAGAAGCGGAAGAAACTCCTACGGAAGGATCACCGTTCGTCATCGTGGCGGCGGATCAAAACCGAAGTACAGAATTATCGACTTTAAGCGGGATAAGGATGGAATTCCTGCAAAGGTTTCCGCAATTGAGTATGATCCCAACAGATCAGCTCGTATAGCTCTTCTCGTTTATGCAGACGGCGAAAAGCGATATATTCTGGCACCAAATGGTCTTAAAGTAGGCGATACTGTTTATTCAGGGGAAAAAGCAGATATTAAGGTTGGTAATGCACTCCCACTGGAATTTATTCCTCTGGGCACCGTTATCCATAATATTGAATTGAAACCCGGCAAAGGCGGTCAGCTGGTAAGATCGGCCGGAAACGAAGCCCAATTGATGGCTAAAGAGGGTTCATATGCTCAGGTTAGACTTCCATCAAGTGAAGTCAGAAAAGTAGATATTCGCTGCAAGGCTACAATCGGCCAAGTCAGCAACATTGAGCATGAAAACATTACAATCGGCAAAGCCGGTAGAAAACGCTGGATGGGAATAAGACCATCCGTTCGTGGTGTTGTTATGAATCCTAATGACCATCCTCACGGCGGTGGTGAAGGTAAATCTCCTATCGGTATGCCAAGCCCTCTTACCCCCTGGGGTAAACCCACACTTGGTTACAAGACCCGCAAGAAGAACAAACCAAGCGATAGCCTTATCGTGAAGAAACGTAAGGAAAAGTAAGATGGAAGAAGGAGGTTGAACCATGAGTAGATCGCTTAAAAAGGGACCCTATGTTGATAAAAAACTCTTGAAAAGAATTGAAGAAATGAACGAAAAGAACGAGAAAAAGGTTTTAAAGACTTGGTCTCGTGCCTCCACCATCTTCCCGCAGATGGTTGGGCATACCATTGCTGTTCATGATGGACGTAAGCATGTTCCAGTATTTATAACTGAAGATATGGTTGGTCACAAACTGGGTGAGTTTTCTCCCACCCGTTTATACAGAGGACACAGCAAGGGAGAAAAAACTAGCAGACTCAAGAATTAAAAAGCTCTTAACCGGAAGGAGGAATTGACTTGGGCAAGAAAGTAATGTCAAAAGATGAGCTTCTTGAAAAGAAGGAGGAGCTCCTTGAACAATATGGAAAGACCCGCAGGAAAGCAGACAAACTTCCGATTCTCACGAAAAAAGAGCGCAAGGTTCTGGGAATCGGTAAGGACGAAGGAAGAGCAGTAGTCAGGTATGCAAGGGTCTCATCCAGAAAAGCTAAACTGGTTATTGATTTAATTCGTAATAAAGACATTGATGAGGCTTATGGTATATTAAGATATATGCCGAGAAATGCATCAGAGATTCTTTATAAACTGCTGAAATCAGCAGAAGCAAACGCGGTTAATAACAATCAGCTCAACAGAGACAACCTCTTTGTATCTGAGGTATATGCTGAAGAGGGACCAACCCTTAAGAGAATTATGCCAAGAGCACAAGGCAGGGCGTTCCGCATAAGAAAGAGAACCAGCCATATAACACTGGTACTCAAGGAAAGGGCTAAATAGGAGGTTGGAAAATGGGCCAAAAAGTAAATCCGCATGGACTGAGAATAGGAATTATTAAGGACTGGGATACAAAATGGTATGCCAATGCCAAGGATTTTAGCAATTTCCTGGTGGAGGATGTAAAGATACGAAAATTTATTAAGAATAAGCTTTACATCGCAGGAATTGCAAGAATTGAAATTGAACGTGCAGCAAACAAGATTAAGATAAATATTCATACCGGAAAGCCGGGTATTGTTATCGGAAAGCAGGGATCAGGAATAGAAGCTCTCCGTAAAGACCTTGAGAAAATGACCGGTAAGAGTATACTTCTTAATATCACAGAAATCAAAAATTCTGATTTGGTTGCTCAATTAGTTGCAGAGAATATTGCAGCTCAGCTGGAGAAACGTGTTTCTTTCCGTCGTGCTATGAAACAGACTATGTCAAGAACTATGAAGGCTGGTGCCAGGGGTATTAAGACTCAGGTATCAGGCAGACTTGGCGGAGCAGAAATAGCAAGGACAGAACACTATGCAGAAGGTACGATCCCTCTTCAGACATTACGCGCCGATATTGACTATGGTTTTGCCGAAGCAAACACCACATATGGCAAGATAGGTGTTAAAGTCTGGATTTATAAGGGTGAAGTTCTTCCCGCCAAAAAGAAGGAGAATAAGGAAGGGGGAGACAAATAATGTTAATGCCGAAGAGAGTTAAATATAGAAGAGTTCACAGAGGTCGTATGACCGGTAAAGCAATGCGTGGTAACGTTGTATCAGATGGTGAATTCGGTTTACAGGCCGTTGATCCGGCATGGATTACCAGCAATCAGATCGAGGCAGCCCGTATTGCCATGACTCGTTTTATAAGAAGAGGCGGAAATGTTTGGATAAAGATTTTTCCTGATAAACCAGTAACAAAGAAGCCTGCTGAAACTCGTATGGGTTCCGGTAAGGGTTCTCCTGAGTACTGGGTAGCAGTAGTCAAGCCCGGACGTGTTCTCTTCGAGATTGCGGGAGTATCCGAGGAACAAGCAAGAGAAGCATTGAGGCTTGCGTCCCACAAATTGCCCGTAAAGTGTAGAATAATTGCACGTGGGGAAGAGGTAGGTGTAGAGAATGAAGGCGTCTGAACTGAAAGAACTTAGGGAAAAGACACGCGAGGAGCTTGACCAGGAGCTCAATGAACTGAAAGCCGAGTTGTTTAAGCTTAGATTCCAGCATGCTACAAGCCAGCTTGAGAATCCAATGAAGCTTAAAGAATGCAAGAAGAATATAGCAAGAGTTAAAACTATAATTCGTGAAATAGAACTTGGAATTAAGAGAAATTAAAAGGCGTGAGCCGATTTACCCGGAAGGAGGTTTGTTCCGCGTGGCTGACAGAGGTAATAGAAAAACCAGAGTTGGTAAGGTTGTAAGCGATAAAATGAATAAAACCATTGTAGTGGCTGTAGAAGATAGTGTTAAGCATCCTTTGGTAAAAAAGATTATTAAAAGGACTTATAAACTCAAAGCCCATGATGAGAATAATGAATGCAGAATTGGCGATCGTGTGCTGGTCATGGAAACCAGACCTATTAGCAGGGATAAAAGATGGAGACTGGTCAAGATCGTTGATAAGGCAAAGTAAGGAGGCGTTGGGATATGATTCAGGCAGAAAGCCGTATAAAATCTGCTGATAACACTGGCGCCAAGGAGTTATATTGCATTAAAGTCCTAGGTGGCAGTAAAAGAAAATATGCAAATATCGGCGATGTAATTGTTTGTTCGGTTAAAAATGCAACACCCGGCGGTGTTGTTAAAAAGGGCGAAGTTGTCAAAGCCGTAATAGTGCGTAGTGTTAAAGGGTTAAAAAGAGCTGATGGCTCTACTATTCGTTTCGATGAGAACGCAGCAGTTATTCTGAAAGACGACGGAAACCCGAGAGGAACCCGTATATTTGGTCCGGTAGCAAGAGAATTGAGAGATAAAAACTATATGAAGATAATCTCTTTGGCTCCGGAAGTACTGTAAGGAAGGAGGCTTGACAAAAAATGGCCAAAGTACACGTCAAAAAAGGTGATATGGTTTACATCTTAAATGGCAAGGATGGCGGAAAGAAAGGAAAAGTACTTTCAGTTATTCCGTCAGACGGCAAGGTTGTCGTAGAGGGCATTAATATTGTTTCAAAGCATGTTAAGCCAAATCCTAACAAGGGTTTAAATGAAGGTGGAATTATCCAACAGGAATCACCTATATATGTTGATAAGGTAATGTTAATCTGCAAACACTGCGGAAAGCCCACCAAGGTTGGCAAAAAGGTTATGGATAATGGCTCCAAAGCCAGAGTTTGTAAGAAGTGTGATGCAGTAATAGACATTATCGGAGAAGGAAAGGAGTAAATCCTTAAGGAGGTTGACGAGACATGCCAAGATTGCTTGACAAGTATAAAAATGAAGTTGCGCCGGCTCTGCAGAGCAAGTTTAATTATAAAACATCCATGCAGATTCCTAAGCTCGTTAAAGTAGTAGTCAATATGGGAGTCGGGGAAGTGAAGGAAAATCCCAAAGCCATTGAAACTGCAGCAAACGAGATAGCGGCAATAACTGGACAAAAAGCGGTTGTCACAAAGGCGAAGAAATCGGTTGCGGCATTTAAGCTCCGTGAAGGTATGAGTATCGGATGTAAGACTACTCTTCGCGGTAACCGTATGTATGAATTTGTTGACAAATTATTCAATATAGCTCTTCCCAGAGTTAGAGACTTTAGAGGAATTAATCCTAACTCCTTTGACGGCAGAGGTAACTTTACACTGGGTGTAAAGGAACAGTTGATTTTCCCGGAAATTGAGTATGATAATGTCGACAGGATCCATGGAATGGATATCACATTTGTTACAACTGCCGAGACCGATGAAGAAGCAAAGGAATTGCTGTCACTTCTCGGTATGCCGTTCAGAAAGAGCTAAAGGAGGTATTGATATGGCTAAAAAGTCCATGATTATAAAGCAGCAAAGGGAGCCGAAGTTTTCCACCAGGTATTATAATCGCTGCAAGCTCTGCGGCAGACCTCACGCATATTTGAGGAAGTTCGGCGTGTGCCGTCTTTGCTTCAGAGAATTAGCATATAAGGGCCAAATACCAGGCGTAAAAAAGGCAAGCTGGTAACAGGAGCGAAAGGAGGTCTGTAATAATGCATGCAACTGACGTAATTGCAGATATGCTTACAAGAATAAGGAACGCCGCAAGTGCAAAACATCAGACTGTGGATGTTCCGGCATCAAACTTGAAGAAGCAGATTGCAAAGATTTTGCTTGAAGAGGGTTATATCAGAGATTTTATTGTAATAGACGATAAAAAACAGGGAATTATCAGAATAACACTTAAGTATGTGGATAACAAGAAAAACATTATTACCGGAATTAAGAGAATCAGTAAGCCCGGATTGAGGGTTTATGCCCAAAAGGACGATATCCCGAAGGTTCTTGGCGGACTGGGTATTGCCATTGTATCAACATCACAGGGTGTTATGACTGATAAAACTGCAAGAAAGCTCGGCATTGGCGGAGAAATACTTGCATTCGTATGGTAATTATTCCATACAAAACCAAATAGCTATAACTGCTGTATATTTAAGTGCTTTGAAGTTTGGCTTTCAAAGCCGGCAGGTTAAAGAAAATAATCTGCTAAACAGCAACTAATAATTATGATAAAAAAAGTTCCTGAAAAAAGTGTTTGTTCCGCTTAAGGCTAAACACTCACAATATAAGGACTGGAGGTTAAAAACTATGTCGCGTATAGGAAGAATGCCGATAGCAATACCGGCGGGCGTGGATGTAAAGCTGGAGGGCAATAACATTACAGTTAAAGGCCCTAAAGGAACATTAAGTTCAAGCTTTCACAATAACATGATTATTGAAAAAGAAGGTAATACAATAATTGTAAAACGCCCTAATGATGAGAAATTAAACAGATCTCTCCACGGCCTTACCCGGTCGCTTATCAACAACATGGTGACTGGTGTTTCAAACGGATTTGAAAAAAGTCTGGAAATCGTTGGTGTAGGTTTTAGAGCACAGAAGCAAGGCAAAAAACTAACACTGAATATTGGTTATTCACATCCGGTTGAAATAGAAGAGCCCGATGGCATAACAATCGAAGTACCCACTCCGAATACAATTCATGTAAAGGGTGCCGATAAACAGCTTGTTGGTGAAGTTGCAGCTCAGATTCGCAAAAAGCGTCCACCCGAACCGTATAAGGGCAAGGGGATCAAATACTCTGACGAGGTTGTCATCCGTAAGGAAGGCAAAGCCGGCGCTAAGAGCAAAGGTTAAGAGAAAGGAGTGAGTGTTAGATGATTAAGCGTATTGATAAAAATGAAATTAGACTCCGTAAGCATGCGCGAGTTCGTAAGAAAATAAGAGGTACAGCCGAGAGACCGCGCCTTTGTGTCTTTAGGAGTTCGAAACATATATATGCCCAGATTATCGATGATGTTAGCAGCACCACTCTGGTTGCAGCATCCTCTTTGGATGAGGCTCTCAAAGGGAAGCTTAAGTACTCTGGCAATAAAGAAGCCGCTAGAGAAGTAGGAAAGCTTATTGCAACAAAAGCAGTCGAAAAGGGTATTAAGAATGTAGTCTTTGATAGAGGTGGTTATCTTTATCACGGAAGAGTTAAGGAACTTGCAGACGGCGCAAGAGAAGCCGGACTTGAGTTTTGATCACATCCTAAAGTAAAAGGAGGGGAACAAATTGCAGAAAATTGATCCAAGTACTCTAGACCTTAAAGAAAAGGTTGTGAATATTGGTCGTGTCACCAAAGTTGTTAAGGGTGGCAGAAACTTCAGATTCAGTGCACTTGTTGTTGTTGGAGATGAAAACGGTCATGTGGGAATAGGAAGTGGAAAAGCTACTGAAATTCCTGATGCTATCCGTAAAGGAATAGAGAATGCAAAGAAGAATCTGATTTATGTACCAAGGGTTGGGACCACAATTCCTCATGAGGCTATGGGAGTATTCGGTGCAGGTAAAGTGTTGCTGAAGCCGGGTAAAGAGGGTACCGGTGTTATCGCNGGTGGACCTGTCAGAGCGGTCCTGGAACTTGCCGGAATTAGCGATATATATACTAAATCATTAGGCTCAAACAATCCTACCAACATGGTACATGCTACTGTTGAAGGGCTTTCCCAATTAAGGACAGCGGAAATGGTAGCGAGGCTAAGAGGAAAAACCGTTGAGGAAATTTTAGAATAGGAGGTAGCTTTCATGGGCAATTTGAGAATTACTCTTAAAAAGAGTACAATAGCATCTAAAGAAGATCAGAAGGCTACTGTGGTTGCTCTTGGTCTTCGTAAAATAGGACAAAGCGTTGTACAAAAAGACAACGCCCAGATTCGTGGTATGATCAATAAAGTATCACATCTGGTTGAAGTTGAAGAATTATAAAGGAGGTGCACCCAGTGAATCTGTATGAATTAAAACCTGGAGCACCTAAACATGCTCCAAAGCGCAAAGGCAGAGGACCCGGATCAGGAGATGGCAAGACTGCCGGCAGAGGCCACAAGGGCCAGAATTCCAGATCAGGCGGCGGCGTAAGACCCGGGTTTGAAGGCGGGCAGATGCCCCTTTTCAGAAGAATACCAAAGAGAGGATTCAACAACTCTGTATTCAGAAAAGAGTATACCGAAGTNAAANTATCAGATTTTGAGAGTTTTGAAAATGGCACAGAGGTTACTGCAGAACTGTTAAAAGAAAAAGGCATNATCAGTAAAGTTAATGACGGCATTGTCGTTCTCGGTACCGGTAACCTTACTAAAAAGCTTACTGTCAAAGCTGCGAGATTTACAAAAACAGCTTCAGAAAAGATAGAAGCTTTAGGAGGAAAGGCTGAGGTGATTTAGGATGGAGAATATCTTCGCCCCTATTAAAAGTGCTTGGCGCGTTGTTGACATAAGGAAGAAATTAATTGCAACATTTCTGTTACTGTTGGTGTATCGTTTAGGGGTTTACGTACCCATACCCGGTATGGACAGAAGTGTCCTTGCCGGTTTGGTTGGCCAGCAAGGTGGCCTTTTTGGTTTCATGAACATAATAGGCGGCGGCGCTTTTGAAAACGCCAGTATATTCGCAATGTCCATAACACCATATATTAATGCCTCTATTATAATTCAGCTCCTGACAGTCGCAATTCCTGCACTGGAAAGAATGCAGAAAGAAGGCGAAGAAGGAAGAAAGAAGCTGGCTCAATGGGTAAGATATGGTGCCGTTATTTTAGGTTTTCTGCAGGCAACCTTTATGTATATTGGTTTCGGTAATGCAATAGCGAGACCCAGTATATTATCCTACCTTACCATCACTTTTTCATTAACTGCAGGCACAGCTTTTATTATGTGGCTGGGTGAACAGATAAATGAGTATGGCATAGGAAATGGTATTTCACTGATTATTTTTGTTAATATTATATCCAGAGGACCATATGCGTTCAATACTCTCTATAATATAATCAAGATGTATGCAGCAGACGGCCGTCTTGCGGTAGGTGCACTTATAGTGCTGGCAATTGTATTGGTATTTGTTGCAGTGGTTGTATTCGTAGTTTTTGTAACCCAGGCAGAAAGAAGGATACCGGTACAATATGCAAAGCGTGTTGTAGGCCGTAAAATGTATGGCGGGCAAAGCACTCACATTCCTATGAAGGTTAATTTGGCCGGAGTGTTGCCAGTTATATTTGCATCATCCATTCTGGCATTCATCCCTACAATCATAGGTCTTGTAGCGCCGAATACTACAAGCAAGTTTCTTATAAGTTTAAGAGATTTCAGTGGTAATCCGCTATATATGCTGGTAATGGCATTACTTGTAATATTCTTTACGTTCTTCTATACAATGATGTCATTTAATCCGGTAGAAGTTGCCAATAATATACGTAAAAATGGTGGTTTTATCCCTGGCATTCGTCCGGGAAAACCAACAAGTGATTATATCACCAAGGTACTAAATCGTATTACATGGTTCGGAGCCTTCTTCCTGGCCATAATAACCGTACTTCCAAGTGTTTTAGAGCTAATTACTGGGATACGTATGGGATTTGGCGGAACATCTTTGCTGATTATGGTAGGTGTGGCTCTGGAAACAGCTAAACAAATTGAATCACAGCTCATGATGAGACATTATAAAGGATTTCTTGAATAAAGAATGATGGTGGCAGCAGCGGATGATTATATTACCATCCGCTTTTGCACCGAATAGAAGCAAGCAATAAAATAGTTATTAAATGGGTATAAATTACCAGTAACACTGATTATAGAGGAATGTTATATGCAAATTATACTTTTAGGTCCACCGGGAGCAGGCAAAGGAACACAGGCAGCAGTCTTATCAGCAACTCTTAAAATACCCCATATTTCAACAGGGGATATTTTCAGGGCTCATATAAAAGGTGGAACTAATCTCGGGGTATTGGCAAAAAGATATATTGATTCAGGCAAGCTGGTTCCCGATGATGTAACAACCGATATAGTAGCAAGCAGACTAAATGAAGAGGATTGTGCCTCCGGATTTATTATGGATGGTTTCCCAAGGACAATACCTCAAGCCCGTATGTTTGATGAGATGCTTGAAAGGCTGGGTAAAAAGGTTGAAGTTGTAATCAACATTACGGTGGAAGACAGCATTATAGTAAAGAGGCTGTCGGGAAGAAGGATGTGTTCCTGTGGCAGGACATATCACATTGATAATAATCCCCCAAAGACTGAAGGTGTTTGTGACGTCTGCAACAGGTCTCTTTATATACGTGACGATGATAAGGAAGAGACTATAAAAGAGAGGCTTAAGATTTATCACAAACAAACCAGTCCGTTGGTTGATTACTATCAGGGAAAAGGGCTGACTATGAATTTTGACGGATCAAAGCCTATTGAGGTTACAACCCGAGAAATACTGGACAGCCTGAAAAAGACAGATTAACTTAGAGGAATAAAATGATTGTCATTAAATCCCAACGAGAGTTGGATAAAATGAAACGTGCAGGTGAAATAGTTGCCTTAGTCCATCAAAGAATGCTGGAATTGATAGAGCCGGGAATAACAACTATTGAGCTTGACAGAGAAGCAGAAAAAATAATTAAAAGGTCAGGTGCTATACCGTCATTTAAGGGGTTCCCCTCTGCTTACGGCGGGAAGCCTTTCCCGGGTTCAATATGTGCTTCGGTGAATGATGTGGTAATACACGGGATTCCTGATAATACAGTTCTACAAGAAGGCGATATTATCAGTATTGATGTAGGAGCAATTTTTGATGGTTACCACGGGGATGCAGCAAGAACAATTGCGGTTGGCGAGGTTTCACGGGAAGCCAGTGATTTGATTTTTCACACCCAGGAAGCTTTTAATCGCGGCATGGAGAAAGCTGTCGAAGGTAACAGGATAAGGGATATTTCGGTTGCCGTTCAGAAATACGCTGAAGGGAAAGGTTATAAAGTAGTCCGGGATTATGTAGGACATGGCATAGGAACAGAGATGCATGAGGAGCCTCAGATTCCTAATTATGCAACATATGAAAAGGGTGTAAGACTGTCCAACGGAATGACACTGGCTATTGAACCGATGATTAACATAGGAACCTGGCGCGTGAAAGTTCTGGATGATAAGTGGACAGTGGTAACCGCTGATGGAAAGCTATCAGCTCATCATGAAAATACAATAGCAGTTACACCGAATGGTCCGGTAATATTGACCAGATTATATTAATATTAAGAAATTAAGTCAATAATCTTGAAATAGACTTGAAATTGTTATACAATATATAATTGGCGCAGTTGTGGCTGTTTTGCAAATGGCTTAAAAGCGCGAGTTAAAGCGTTTTTCGTCTATTATGACTTTATTATAATTCAGGATAGGGGAAGAATACTTGGATACTATAATAGGCCGTTATGCCTGGTCAAAAACGGGTAGGGACAAAGACAAACTTTTTATTATTATTGGTATATATGATGACCAGCATGTATTAATTGCAGATGGTGAGTATAGACGGGTAGAAAACCCTAAGAAAAAGAAACTCAAGCATCTTAATATAACTAACAGGGTTGCTGAGGAAATAAGAACAATAGTTACTATGAAGAAAAAGTTACTTAATACTGATCTTCAGAAAGCTATAGATGATTATAATGAGTAGCACAGAGTAAGCGAGGGGGTATTGGATTGTCAAAGGAAGACGTAATTGAACTGGAAGGTTCGGTATTGGAAGCCCTTCCAAATGCGAATTTCAAGGTTCAGCTTGAGAATGGTCATGTAATTCTCGCACATATATCGGGTAAACTTAGAATGAATTACATCCGTATTCTTCCGGGTGATAGGGTAACAGTTGAAATGTCAACATATGACCTTTCTCGCGGACGTATTACGTGGAGAGGCAAGTAATTTGGAAGCCATAGATGACAGGAGGGTCAATCATGAAGGTAAAGCCATCAGTTAAGAAGATTTGCGAAAAGTGCAAAATTATCCGCAGAAAAAGACGGGTTATGGTTATATGTGCAAACCCGAAACATAAACAAAGACAAGGGTAGTAACATGGCAGCCGGCAGCTTAATGCTCCTGCCGGTTGCATATTTGTTGCATAGTATTGAGCATACAGATTCTCTGAAAAGCGGCTGATCTGACAAAGGAATTTGTCATGATATAAGTAGGAGAATTTTTAATATATAACAAGAATCAATAAATAAGAATTAAGAAAAAACTATTCAGGTTAGACAAATACCAATCGGAGGTGTAGTAATTTGGCTCGTATCGCAGGTGTTGACTTGCCAAGAGAAAAAAGAGTAGAAATCGGCCTTACGTATATCTTCGGGATAGGAAGAACCCGTTCCAATGAAATTTTGGGAAAAACGGGGATCAGCCCGGATACACGTGTACGTGATCTTACAGATGATGAGATCGCGAAGCTCCGAGATACTATTGAAAAGGAATATACAGTGGAGGGCGACCTTAGAAGAGAGGTTGCACTTAATATAAAGCGTCTTACAGAAATAAGATGCTATCGTGGAATCAGGCATAGAATGGGATTACCTGTTCGCGGTCAGAGAACAAAGACCAATGCGAGAACTCGTAAAGGCCCAAGAAAGACTATTGCCAACAAGAAGAAATAATCGGGAGGTCGATATATAAATGGCAGCAGCTAAAGTTGTTAGAAGATCAAGAAAAAGAAAAGAGAAGAAAAACATAGAGCGTGGCGCAGCCCACATTCGTTCTTCTTTTAACAATACAATTGTGACCTTAACCGACGTCCAGGGTAATGCTCTTTCATGGGCAAGTGCTGGAGGACTTGGATTTAGAGGCTCCAAAAAGAGCACACCTTTTGCTGCTCAGCAGGCTGCTGAAACAGCTGCAAAGGCTGCTATGGAGCACGGTCTGAAAACGGTTTCGGTTTATGTAAAAGGCCCAGGATCCGGTCGTGAGGCGGCAATCCGTGCACTTCAGGCGGCTGGACTAGAGGTTAGTTCTATTAAGGATGTAACCCCTATTCCTCATAACGGTTGCAGACCGCCTAAGAGAAGAAGAGTTTAATGGAGGTGTAAGGATAGATGGCTAGATATACAGATGCATCGTGTAAACTCTGCCGAAGAGAAGGACAAAAACTCTTCTTAAAGGGTGAAAGATGCTATACAAATAAATGCGCAATAGGCAGAAGACCTTATGCGCCGGGCCAGCATGGCGCTCAGAGAAAGAAGCTGTCGGAATATGGAATTCAGCTTCGTGAAAAACAGAAGGCCAAGAGATTTTATGGCCTATTGGAGAGCCAGTTCAGAAAATATTTTGAGATTGCAAACCGCAAAAAGGGAGTTACAGGTGAAAACCTGTTGCAATTACTTGAAACCAGACTAGATAACGTTGTATACAGATTAGGGTTTGGAACAACCAGAGCCGAAGCTCGTCAACTTGTTACTCACGGACATTTTAATGTGAACGGAAAGAAAGTTAATATTCCGTCTTATATTGTTAAAGTGGGTGACACCATTGAAGTGAGTGAAAAGAGTAAGAAATCAGTGCGCTTTAAGGAAATCCTCGACATAACAGGCGCTAAGGTGGTTCCAAAATGGCTTGAAGTTGATCAGGAGAATCTCAATGGTAAGGTAGTTGCTTTACCGGAAAGAGAAGATATTGATCTTAATGTTCAGGAGCATCTCATTGTTGAGTTGTACTCCAAGTAATAAAAAGCCATTACCCTTTTATAAAAATAACCCAAGGAGGGTTGACAGATGATCGAAATAGAAAAGCCTAGGATTGAGTGTATAGAATGCGCTGAAAACAGCAAATATGGAAAGTTTGTCATAGAGCCACTTGAAAGAGGATATGGTACAACTTTGGGGAATTCTTTGAGAAGGATTCTGATTTCTTCATTACCGGGTGCAGCTGTTACCTCTATAAAGATAGACGGTGTACTGCATGAATTTACTACCATACCCGGTGTAATTGAGGATATGACCGAAATTATTCTCAATATTAAAGAGCTTCGTTTGAAACTTTTCAGTGACCAACCCAAAACCCTGTATATTGACTTTGAGGGTGAAGGTGAAATTACAGCTGCTGATATTAAAGCCGATTCAGATGTTGAGATATTGAATCCCGAATTGCATATAGCCACACTAAGCGGTGCCGGCAGATTCTTTATGGAAATCAATGTCAATCATGGACGCGGCTATGCACCAGCTGATAAGAACAAGCTTTCTAATCAACCAATAGGCGTAATACCTGTAGATTCTATATATACACCTGTTACTAAGGTTAATTATACTGTAGAAGATACACGTGTCGGCCAGGTGACTGATTATGACAAGCTGAGTATTGAAGTATGGACAGATGGTTCCATCGCACCCGATGAAGCAATTAGTCTAGGTGCAAAAATCTTGAGCGATCATCTCAAACTATTTATTGACTTAACAGATAGAGCTAAGAATGCAGAGATTCTTGTGGAAAAGGGAGAACCCGAAAAAGACAAGATTCTTGAGATGACAATTGAAGAGCTTGACCTGTCAGTTCGTTCTTACAACTGCTTGAAGAGAGCCGGTATAAATACTGTTGATGATCTTATAAGCAAAACCGAGGAAGAAATGATGAAGGTCAGGAATCTTGGGCGTAAATCACTTGAAGAAGTAGTATCAAAACTTGATGCTTTAAATTTGAAACTTGCAAGTAATGATGATTAATAATAATACGTAAGGGGAGGAAACGAAATGCCTGCTCATAGAAAGTTAGGAAGACCTACAGATCAACGTAAGGCAATTTTAAAAAATCTGGTAACCTCTCTGATCCAGCATGGTCGTATAGAGACAACCGAAACCAGAGCAAAGGAAGTTAAAAACATAGTTGAGAAGCTAATTACACTTGCTGTTAGAGAATGTGATAATTTTACAGCTCCTAAAAATGTAACAGTCAGTGCTCCGGTAGTAGACAGCAAAGGGCGTAAAATACTTAAAACCGTAACCTCAAAGAACGGTAATAAGTATGAAGTAGTTGAGAGAGAAACTAAGACTGAACTAAAAACAGTTGACGGTCCCTCAAGATTGGCTGCAAGACGTCTCATCATGAACTGGGTCTACAGAGTTAAAGATGAAAATGGTAATACCATAAGCCTGACAAACAAATTGTTTGATGAGATTGCTCCTAAGTATAAGGATAGAAAAGGCGGTTACACCCGTATCTACAAAATGGGGGCAAGACGTGGCGACGGTGCCGAAGTTGTAGTGCTTGAATTAGTCTAATTCAAAAAAGTAACTGATTATGATAATGGAGAGCGGAGTGTACCGTTCTCCATTATTCGCTTTTAGAGGGTAGAAGCGAAAGTATTGATGGTGCCGCTCTTAAGGGAAGATAGAAAAAGTAAAAATTATAAGCCCCTTCACTCGGTTNTGTATTTTATAANGCAATTGCCAAAGAGCAGTAGATTTACTTAATAAGCACAGCTGGCACTGCTGACTTTTGTTATACGGTGGATTATATGAATGATATGATAAAAACTGATAATATTTATTATGAATATATGACACAAAATGAAGATGGCATTGCTGTACAGGCTGTCAAAGGCGTTTCTATGTCTATTAAGCAAGGTCAATTTGTTGTTGTGCTGGGACGAAACGGTTCGGGAAAGTCAACTTTGGCAAGACTCTTAAATGGTCTTCTGATTCCCGGGAAAGGCACCGTTATTATTGACGGTATTGATACCCATAATGATGAACTTATTTGGGAAGTAAGAAGAACCTTAGGTTTAGTTTTTCAGAATCCGGATAATCAGATTGTGGCTACAACAGTTGAAGAGGATGTGGCCTTCGGCCCCGAAAATTTGGGGATTTCTCCTGACGGGATAAGAAAAAGAGTGGATGATTCACTAAAAATGGTTGATATGGAGAAATACAGTGAATACTCACCCCACATGCTTTCAGGTGGCCAGAAACAGAGAATTGCAATAGCAGGTATACTCGCAATGGAACCAAAATGCATTGTTCTTGATGAAGCTACATCAATGCTGGATCCCCGCGGCCGTAAAGAGGTTATGGTTGTCTTAAAGAAACTGAACCGGGAAAAAGGCATTACTATTGTGCATATTACGCACCATATGGAAGAGGCTGTGGAAGCTGACCTTGTTATGGTTATGGAAGACGGCAGACTTGTATTAGCTGGAACTCCAAGGCAGATTTTCGAGAATGTTGAAGAACTAAGAAAAGCGGGACTTGATGTGCCTCAAATAACCGCTTTAGCTTATGATTTAAGAAAAAGCGGAGTAAGAATGGATGTACTTCCTTTGAATAAAGATGAAATGGTTAATACCATAAGACGTCTTATAAAAAGAAATAACAGCAAAAGATTAATCTCATCTTCCAACCAAACTGAAAAAGAATATAATCCGGATAGCCCAATAATAAAAGTCCGGGATTTAAGCCATATTTATATGCAAGGTTCTGCTTTCCAACAAAAGGCATTGAATGGTATTAACCTGACAGTAAACAAAGGTGAGATTCTTGGTATTATAGGGCAGACCGGTTCGGGAAAATCTACACTGGTCCAGCATTTTAACGGTATTTTAAAGGCTACTTCCGGAACTGTTGAGGTGGACGGCCTTAAGGCAGATGGAAAGGATCTTAAAGAGCTTCGGCAGAAAGTAGGGCTAATTTTTCAATATCCTGAGCATCAGTTATTTGAAGAAACTGTATATAAGGATATTGTTTTTGGCCTGACAAGATTGGGTATAGATGCCCGGGAGATGAAAAAAAGAGTATTTCATGTAATTGATCTTTTAGGGATATCACCGGAGCTCCTTGATAAGTCACCTTTTGAGCTCTCCGGCGGGCAAAAGAGAAGAGTGGCAATTGCCGGTGTTCTGGTAATGAAACCTAAGGTACTGATACTTGATGAACCCACCGCTGGTTTGGATCCTCAAGGCAGTTTAGAAGTCTTTAAAATACTCTCCAGGCTTAATCAACAGGAAGGAACCACCATAATAATAATATCTCATAATATGGAGGAAATTGCAGCTTTTTGCCACCGTGTAGCTGTAATGAACAAAGGCAGACTGGTTTTCTGCGATACTGCTTCAAATGTTTTTTCGAGATATGAAGAATTAAGAAGTTATAATCTTGATATTCCTAAAATAACTGATCTATTCAGAGAACTTCATGATTCAGGTTATAATCTTCCTAAGACTGTGTTGACAGTAGAGGAGGCCAGGGACTCAATTTTAGGTGTGATTGATGCTGAGACGGGGGGGATGGAATAATGATAGATAATATTACATTAGGTCAATATATTCCTGGTAATTCAATACTCCATCGCCTTGATCCGAGAACAAAAATATTTTGGACCACATTGCTTATGGTGGCAACATTTTTAATAGAATCATGGGCCGAATATTTGATGATGGGATTATTTATTCTTTTACTTCTGTTAATAAGCGGCGTTCCCATCAGGCAATCAATTAAAGGTGTGAAACCTTTATTATTCATTCTGGCCATAACTGCAGTATTGAACATATTCTTTACAGGCGGAACACCTGTTTTTGAAATCGGGCCTGTAAAGGTAACTTATGAGGGAATATTTGCAGCAATAAAGCTGTTTTTAAGGTTGCTGATGCTGGTAATAACAGCTTCGCTGATGACAATTACAACAACCCCTATGACTATGACAGACGGAATAGAAAAACTATTAAAACCTTTTGAGAGGATAGGAGTTCCGGCTCATGAAATAGCAATGATGATGTCCATAGCTTTGAGGTTTATCCCTACTTTACTTGATGAAACCAATCGGATAATGAAAGCACAGGCATCACGGGGTGCAAATTTTGATACCGGCAGCATTTTTTCACGAATAAAGAGCTTTATCCCGGTTCTGGTTCCGCTATTTGTAAGTGCATTTAAGAGAGCCGATGAATTAGCAGAAGCAATGGAATCCAGATGTTATCGCGGGGGGAAGGGAAGGACCAGGCTTAAGGAGATTCACTATTCGAAACTGGATTTTTCAGTAAGTTTAGCCGGGATAGCTTTGTTAGGCATAATATTCAGTGGACGGTTTTTTCTGTGAAATTATTTATAATACTATCAATTATTATTGATAATTTTTAATAAAAAAGTTAGGATTATAATTAAGAGATATTATTATATTTGCGGGGGATTTACATTGAAGACTAACATTAGAGCAGAGGTAATAAGAAATGAAAGCTTTGATCCATACTTTGTTGTGAAGGTTTCATATAATGACGGTATTAATAAATTTTTTGATGAAGTTGTATCGGTTGAGAGAAAGCCGCCAAAAGTTACTGTTAAATACCCTGAGAGCATAAAAAAAATAATTGATAAAATAGATGTAAAGAAAATAGAGATTGAGATAATGAAAGCTATTGTTGAAAGTCTGTTAAGCTCTAATCGTTAGCTGAAGGAGCCTTATTCTAAGTATTCTCCTTTTTTTTGAACAAATAGTTTCATATTATTATCCACTGATGCATAAAAGACCTGCTTATAATCATTTATACCAAACTCTTTTAAAGCATTGTCGACCCATTCCCTTTTCAGATGCAGTCTCTCTAACGTCCTTCCCATAAGTTTCCCATCGATAATGATATCCCGGTCGAAGGATTCCGGCGGAAGATCAATATTCAGGTCCTCAGGGGTTATTGCCCGTTTGTTTGACTTTAAAAGCACACTCAACTGGCCATTGGTTTCCAGAATTCCGTATTCAACATCATTTACACTCTGAATACTATTGAATCTCAGCTGTTCCAAAAGATCATTAATGGTGTACATCTCCTTACGCATATTCTTTTCAAGTATTTTGCCATCCCTGATAAGGAGAACCGGTTTTCCACAGACAACCTCTCTTATTCGTACACCTTTAATTGATAAGAAAGAAATAAAAACCTGACATACTACTAATACAGCAATAGGTATAACAGCATGATATAGATCTTTGCTTTCATCGGCCAGGGGAATTGCAGCAAGATCAGAAATCATAACCGCAATAGCGAATTCAAAAGGCTGAAGTTCACCTATCTGCCGTTTACCCATAATTCGCATTGTAATTACAACTACAATATATATGAAAAAGGTCCTGATTATCAGCTGGGAAATCATGATCATTAAGCCCTTCTGAAAGAATATACAATCCAGCAGATATTTTGAACCTTTTATAAAAATTTAATTCACAAAACCTTATGAACATTGTCTAAGACATTGTATGGAGCTTTTTAATTAATTCATGCAATGGGGGACATTCTTCGCGAAGGAGCGAATAAAGTCGCAGATTATGGTATTTTCCCTGATTAAATGTTGCCTTTCTCATTGTACCTTCATATGAGAAGCCGCACTTTTCGGCAACTCTTGCACTGCCGACATTTCCTTCCATGACGTTTACCTGGATGCGGTTAATGGGACGAATAGAAAACAGATAGGCGCAGAATATAAGCAATGCTTCGCTCATATAACCTTTACCTTCAAATCTTGAGTCAAACAGCTCATAACCGACCTCATAGCCGGACTGATAATCCAAACCTTTGAAATATAGAAGCTCGCCCATGTATTCCTCTTGTGTGGAGAGTATTAACATACGCCCTTCCTCCATACCCCAGAACCCGGTACGATCGTATTCCTTTATAAATTCTTTAGCCGATGGAATGTTCAGATGCCAAAATGGTCCCTTGGAATTAATGTGGGTTATAAGCTGATAAATATGTTCTATCTCATGTGGGTATACAGTTCTCAGTATCACATTTTTTCCGTATATCATAAAGCTCTGCCTTTCGTTTATTATATAATTATAAACAAACTTGACTATGCTCTATTATATCATATAATTTAATTAAATTAAGGCTGAGCCTACCATTGTTTTTCAAGGAGGTAATGATGTATTATATCGGGATAGACCTTGGGGGTACCAAAATTAAAGCAGGTATAGTAGACGAAGATGGCAGAATCATAAAAAAACATAGCATACCTACTGGCAGAACAAGAAAAAGCGAGGAAATTGTTAATGACATATGCAGGATAATAAAAATGTTGCTGGAGGATACAAACATTTCTGAAGCTGACATCTGTAGCGTAGGTATCGGAAGTCCCGGTTCATTGGACAGAGAACGGGGCGTTATTATTGCTAACTTTAATTTAGGTTTCAGATATGTTGATATTCGGGATGCGATTCAGAAAGTTATATCGGTGCCGGTCTATGTCGAGAATGATGCCAACTGTGCGGCTGTTGCCGAAAGCATTGCTGGGGTTGCAAAAGGTTTGGATTATGCGGTGCTTATTACCATTGGAACTGGCATAGGCGGGGGTATAATCATTAATAATAAACTTTACATAGGGTCTAACGGTGCTGCTGCTGAATTAGGCCATATTGTTTTATGCATGAACGGTGAAGCCTGCACCTGCGGAAGAAATGGCTGTTGGGAAGCATATTCTTCTGCTACTGCCCTCATCAGGCAAACTAAAGCGGCAGCTTTGGAGAATCCATCGTCCAAGATTTTAGAGCTTGTAGATAATGATATGGATAAGATAGATGCAAAGACCGTGTTTGATGCAGCAAAATTAGGTGATGAAACGGCAATAAAAGTAGTTGACCGCTATATAGACATACTGGCTGAAGGCCTTGCCAACATAGTGAATATATTTCAGCCTGATGTTATTGCAATTGGCGGTGGTGTTTCTAAAGAGGGAGAAAACCTTCTTGCTCCTTTAAGGGAGAAGATGAAAGGAAGAACATTTTTTGTCGGAGACTTAAAAAATACACAGATTGTTACAGCCAAAATGGGAAATGATGCGGGAATTGTCGGAGCGGCACTTATTTCCAAGAGGATGTAAAATATAGACATCACTCACGGCACCATATAAAGTTAAACTGTACAAGGCAGGCGCAAGATTCTTCGCGATATCCATATCACATAAATGAATTTAAGTAGGGAGGAACCGCTGCCGATGTCATGCGTGAAGCGGAGCATGGACTGCGTAGCGGCGCGAATAATTTCCGGATGAAATTCCTGAGCGGCACGCATGACATCGGCTAAAGGTTCCACATGGCGTATTCATAGCAATGACAGTGAAGGTCTTAAATGACAAAAAGTCCCCAGATGACAGCGCTGATTTGAGGTTAACAGAATGAGAAAAATAAAACTGGTAATTGAATATGACGGCTCGGGTTACCATGGATGGCAGTACCAGAAAAATGCTCTTTCTGTACAGGAGGTTCTGGCGAAAGCCATAAAAAAGCTCACAAAAGAGGATGTAATGCCGGAGGGGGCAGGAAGGACTGATGCAGGAGTACACGCTTGCGGCCAGGTGGCCAGCTTCATTACCAACTCATCTATACCTGCCGAAAAATTCACTCCAGCACTAAATTCATATCTTCCCGACGATGTATCCATAATAAAGTCGGAAGAAGCAGAATACGATTTTCATGCCCGATTTTCGGCTAAAGGGAAGCATTATAGGTATATAATCATAAACAGACCCCAAAAATCAGCTTTATTGGCCGATAAAGCATGGCATGTCCGGGAAGACCTGGATTTTGATGCTATGAAAAAAGCTGCTGATTATTTTATCGGTCATCAATCCTTTAAAGCATTTTGTGCTTCAGGCCATAATGTAAAGACTTTTGACAGGACAATATTTCACTCTCAATGGCACAGGGACGGGCAATTTTTAATATATGATACAAAAGGGGACGGTTTTCTTTATAATATGGTCAGAATTATGGTGGGAACCATGGTTGATATAGGGAAAGGGCGTTTCAGCCCCGAAGTAATTGAGGAAGCCATAAGAGACCAGCAGCGTAATTCAATAGGTGTAACTGCACCGCCGCAAGGTTTGTATTTAATGGAAGTTTTCTACTGATCAAAGGGAGTAATTATTATGCGTACCGTAGGTAAACTTATAAAAGGCACAACAGTATTATCAGAGCAGGTTTATGAAATTGATGACAATGAAGGCTCCTACCAGGAAAGGCTGGAAAAAAGTCTTGTTGGAGTTTGTAGCCTGTTGCAGATTGAGGTACCGCTTTGGCTGTCAAAGAATACCCGTGAATATGTAAGATACAGGAGAACTTCCTTTAATGCTGATCAGTTTATTAACCCTGTATTATTCGAAAGATTTGAAATCAAAGTTGAATAAGAATTTAAACTCAATAGAAAAGAAAAAGTTTTTAGAAAAAACCGATATATCAGGTTGACTTTGGTCAACCCATATGTTACAATTAAAAACTGCATTATTATATATACAGGTATTGTATTATACACGTTTTGTTGTGCATCTGTACCATTATTTTTATAATATAATAGCACAATTGTATGAATGATACAATACATGTCAATAATCTTTAAGATGAAAAAAAATAGATCGGGAGAATGATATCTTGAAGTTTTTACACGAGTCTATAACTTGCAAAAATTAGCTTTAACCAGAATGGATTCGTTTCCCCCCATCTATATTTTTATGTCTTTTACACCAAAATATGCAGTTCATACGAGGTGATTATTAATGGTCCATGAAGTAAAAACGGGCAGAACAAAAAGGATGAGTTTTGCTCGCATCAAAGAAGTCCTTGACATGCCAAACCTGATTGAGATTCAGAAGAACTCATACCAGTACTTTCTTGAAGAGGGCTTGAAAGATGTATTAAAAGATGTATCTCCTATCACCGATTACACCGGTAATCTGATTATGGAATTTATCGGCTACACTCTGGAGACCGATAATATTAAGTATTCGGTTGAAGAATGCAAGGAGAGAGACACAACCTATTCCGCACCTTTAAAAGTTAAGGTTCGCCTTATTAATAAGGAAACCGGTGAGGTTAAGGAACAGGAAATATTTATGGGCGATTTCCCGCTGATGACCGAGACAGGAACCTTTGTCATAAACGGAGCAGAGCGTGTTATCGTAAGCCAGCTGGTTCGTTCTCCCGGCGTATATTACTCCAAGGAGAAGGATAAGCATGGAAACAATCTTTTTTCAAATACTGTTATTCCATACCGGGGAGCCTGGCTTGAATATGAAACAGACTCAGCTGAGGTTATTTATGTTAGAATTGACCGGACAAGAAAGCTGCCCATTACTCAGTTCTTACGCGCGTTGGGGTATGGGACTGATGCTGAGCTGATTGGCCTGTTGGGAGAAGAGCCCAAGCTACTGGCCACCATAACAAAAGATGGAACAAAGAGCAGAGAAGAGGGTCTGTTCGAAGTATACAAACGTTTACGTCCCGGAGAGCCACCCACCGAAGAAAGCGCTTCTACTTTACTAAACAATTTATTTTTTGATCCCAGACGTTACGATCTTTCTAATGTAGGGCGTTATAAGTTCAATAAAAAGTTGGCACTGGCAAATCGTATCCGTAATCAGATAGCTGCTGAGGATATTAAGGATATAAACAGTAAAAAGGTTTTGGTTAAGGCCGGTCGGGAAATAAGTGAGGAAATGGCATGGGAAATCCAAAATTCCGGCATTAATACCGTTCATGTCGATGTGGAAGGCAGATCGGTAAAGGTTACAGGCAATCTTACAGTTGATATTAAAGACTATATTCCGTTTGATCCGGCATTGGCTGGAATAAACGAGAAGGTTCGCTATGATGTACTTAAAACAATTCTGGACCAAAACAAAGATGCCGATGAATCTCAACTTATTGCGATTCTTAAAGAAAACAGTGATGCTCTGATGCCTAAGAATATTACCAAGGAAGACATAGTTGCAACTGTCAATTATATTCTTAATCTTGACCACGGAATTGGGCATATAGATGATATTGACCATTTAGGCAACCGTCGCCTGCGCTCTGTTGGAGAGCTTCTGCAAAATCAGTTCCGCATAGGGCTTGCCCGTATGGAAAGGGTTGTAAGAGAGCGAATGACTATTCAGGATATTGATGCGGTTACCCCGCAGGCTCTTATAAACATTCGCCCTGTAGCAGCTGCAATAAAAGAGTTTTTTGGGTCCAGCCAATTATCCCAGTTTATGGATCAGACAAATCCCTTGGCCGAGCTGACACATAAGCGTCGTTTAAGTGCATTGGGTCCCGGAGGACTTTCCCGTGACCGTGCAAGTTTTGAGGTTCGTGACGTTCACCATTCTCACTATGGTCGTATGTGTCCCATAGAGACTCCTGAAGGTCCTAATATCGGCCTGATTGGTTCTTTAAGCACCTATGCCCGTATTAATGAATATGGTTTTATTGAAGCTCCTTATCGTAAGGTAGTAAACGGGCAGGTTACCGATATAACTGAATATATGACTGCTGATGTTGAGGATATCTATATGGTGGCAGAGGCAAACGAGCCTCTGGATGATGACGGGTACTTCATAAGCAAGCGTGTAGGCTGTCGTTACCAGGATCAGATTCTGGAAGTTGATAAAGAAAAGATAGACTATATGGATGTTTCTCCGAAACAATTGGTTTCAGTTGCTACCGCAATGATTCCTTTCCTTGAAAACGATGACGCCAACCGTGCTCTGATGGGTTCAAACATGCAGCGTCAGGCAGTTCCGCTGATAAAGCCTGAGACTCCTATTGTCGGTACGGGGATAGAATATCGTGCAGCCAAGGATTCAGGCGTGTGTGTAATAGCGAAAAATGACGGCGTGGTTGAAAAAGTTACAGCCGACGAAATAGTAGTTAAAACCAGCAATGGTCTGAAAGATTATTATAATTTGTTAAAATATAAGCGTTCCAATCAGGGCACCTGTATTAACCAAAGACCTATCGTCAGAAAAGGTGAAAAGGTAAAAGCAGGGGATGTCTTAGCTGATGGACCGTCAACTGATAACGGTGAAATCGCTCTTGGCAAGAATGTTCTTGTAGGGTTTATGACCTGGGAAGGTTATAACTATGAGGATGCCATCCTGATTTCCGAAGAACTTGTACGTGATGATGTATATACTTCAATTCACATTGAGGAATACGAATCAGAAGCCCGTGACACAAAACTGGGTCCGGAAGAAATAACCCGTGATATACCCAATGTAGGCGAGGATTCTTTGAAGGATCTGGATGAACGGGGAATAATCAGAATTGGAGCGGAGGTTCGTTCTGGCGATATTCTGGTAGGTAAGGTTACACCTAAAGGNGAAACCGAACTTACTGCCGAAGAAAGACTGCTGCGGGCTATATTCGGTGAAAAAGCACGTGAAGTCCGTGATACTTCTTTAAGAGTTCCTCATGGTGAATCAGGTATTGTTGTCGATGTTAAGGTGTTTACCCGAGAAAACGGCGATGAGCTGACTCCCGGTGTAAATATGCTTGTACGTGTTTATATTGCTCAAAAGAGAAAAATCTCTGTAGGCGACAAAATGGCCGGACGCCATGGTAATAAAGGCGTTATTTCAAGAATTCTGCCCATAGAGGATATGCCTTTCCTGCCTGATGGCACCCCTTTACAGATAGTATTGAATCCGTTGGGTGTTCCTTCCCGTATGAATATCGGACAGGTGCTGGAAGTGCATTTAGGTTATGCTGCCAAGGTTCTTGGCTGGAAGATTGCATCTCCTGTATTTGATGGGGCAAGAGAAGAGGACATTTTTGAAACCCTGGAGAAGGCTGGACTTCCGAAAGACGGTAAAACTGTTCTGTATGATGGCCGAACCGGGGAACCTTTCGATAATCGTGTAACAGTAGGTTATATGTATTACCTGAAATTGGCTCACCTGGTTGATGATAAGATTCATGCCCGTTCAACAGGACCTTATTCATTGGTAACTCAGCAGCCATTGGGAGGAAAAGCCCAATTTGGCGGCCAGCGTTTCGGTGAGATGGAGGTTTGGGCTCTGGCAGCCTATGGAGCAGCTTATTCTCTCCAGGAAGTTCTTACTGTTAAATCCGATGACGTGGTAGGACGTGTTAAAACCTATGAAGCAATTGTCAAGGGTGAAAATGTACCCGAACCCGGTATTCCGGAATCATTCAAAGTTCTTATGAAGGAGCTTCAGAGTCTTGCCCTGGATGTTAAGGTATTTAGCGATATGCGTGAGGAAATTGAGATAAAAGAATCGGTTTATGATGATATGGAAGAGCTTGATGTCAATATTGAAGGGCGTGAAGATGAGACCATGTCCTACATTGACCTGGAGGACGAGGAAGGTCAAAATATTATAGACGACGAGTTTGAGATAGATTCACTGGACATCGGCGATATCCCGGAAGGTGCAGAACTGGACGAGGACAGTGTAGGACAGATTCTCGGCATAGAAGATGAAGATAATGCTGATGATGAAATATAGGAGGTGGACAGGCGATGTTTGAGTTAAACAATTTTGATGCTATAAAAATAGGTCTTGCCTCCCCGGAAAAAATCCGCGAATGGTCAAGAGGAGAGGTTAAGAAGCCTGAAACCATTAACTACAGGACTTTAAAACCCGAG
>JGI24710J26742_10000517_pt1 | contig 35763 bp, 31 predicted proteins | sample BioPla2DNA2_FD_26742 | JGI IMG/M metagenome (IMG submission 26742)
TCTAAAAACTTTTTCTTCTGACAATGTGCTCATGATTAACCCTCCAATATATGTCTATTTTATCATAATATTTGTTATAATTGGTTTGTAATAAAGAAATACGGAGGTTTAAGAAAAGGAAGAAAGGAATAAAAATTCTTTTTATCTTTTTGGTGGTTGTTGCTGTTGCGATAGTAGTAGAGCCCTATACAAAATGGTATCATCGATTAGCTGATATTTTAATCTACAATAACCACAATCACTATCTTCCTTGTTCTGCTTTACCTGAATTAAATGAAGTTGAAGAAATTGTTTCTCAACATCAAGATGTTGTTGAACAAATAGAAAACTTATCTTCAGAAGGGAACATTGAATTCGTGATAGATTCAATGATCTGTCAGGGAAAGGGAAGCATTATTATTTTATTACGCTAGCAAAGCTGAAAGAAAGTTGATTGATGAAATACTACCAGACAAAACTTTTTTTGGTGTACCTGTTTCACTAATTAATCGTTAGCTTTGTCTTAAAATTAAAAGAAAACACATAAGAAAGGAGAAAAAGATGAATATTTATCAAAAATGTGTAGAATCTGCTGGTTATATCAAACAACTTGCTGATGCTAGTGGGGCTATTGGCATTATTTTAGGCAGTGGATTAGGAAATTTAGCTGAAGAAGTTGAAGATGCAGTAGTTATATCTTATAAAGACATTCCTCATTTTCCAATGACTAATGTTGTTGGACATGCTGGAAGACTGGTAATAGGAAAATTAAATGGTGTAAAAGTTGTCTGTATGCAAGGACGTTTCCATTTCTATGAAGGTTATGACATGAAAATTGTCTCAATGCCAGTAAGAGTTATGAAACTTTTAGGTGTTCGTTCATTAATTGTTACTAATGCTGCAGGTGGGGTAAATAGAAGCTTTAATGAAGGAACATTAATGTTAATTGATGATTTTATTAACTTTATGGGAGAAAATCCATTAACTGGTGAAAATGTTGAAGAGTTTGGTCCAAGATTCCCTGATATGACCTTAGCACTGGATAATAATTATAAAAAATTAGCTTTTGAGGCAGCTAAAGAATTAAATATTGATTTAAGAAAAGGAGTTTATATGTCCTTTAGAGGACCTAACTATGAAACTCCTGCTGAAATACGTTTTGCTGAAGTAATCGGTGCTGATGCTGTTGGAATGAGCACAGTACCAGAAATCTTAGTAGCAAGACATGCTAATATTCCAACAATCGGAATTTCTTGTATCACTAATATGGCAGCTGGTATTACTGGTGAAGCTTTAAGTCACTCAGAGGTAGAAGCAGTTGCTAAAAGAGTTAATAACGAGTTTAAAGCACTGCTCAAACTATTAATTACTAAAATGTAAAAAAGCACCTAAGTGCTTTTTTTACATATCTCTAGTTGCAATGATATCAATTCCAGTATCTAATATATTTTTTACAATTACTTGATTTGTTTTTACTGGCGATTTAACTACGATATCCTTTAAAAATCTTGAAGCTTCAATTAGCTTGTTTTTTGGTAAAGGTTTACTACTTTTAACAGGCAAGCAATTGTGAATGCCATTTTCAATTTTTACAATTGTTGTTAGTACTCTAGTTGGATTAAGAACTTCGTTTCTGCCATATTCGACTCCTATTTGACAACTGTGACCAGTAACTGAGTGGTCGTTATTTTCATCCACTAATAACTTACACCCTTTGGGACAACCAATACATATTAATTCAATCATAGCTTAATCCTCCTCAATAAATATTGTAATATTGTTTTTTTCATCTTTAATTAGACTTACTGGAATGTTAATTTTTTCTAATTCTGCTGGAATTACATATTCTCTTGGATATTTGCAAATAACCTCACCACTAGAATTAACTACTTTTATAACACATTTGCCCAATATTTTATTAGTTCTAAAAGAAATATCAATAAGCTTTTCGTCTATTGGTAAATGAATTTTCTGCGGTACAGTATAACTAATTGGTTTATTTACTTCTACCTTGATTTCTCTTTCGAAAGTTCTTTCATTTAACACATACTTGCAAGCAGCTAAAGCTGCTTTTTTTGCTTCCAAAGCTACATTATCAGCTAAATCATGAACCTGAACGACATTTCCACAACAGAAAATACCTTCTACTGAAGTTTCCATATTTTCATAGACAACTGGCCCTTTTGTTCTTTGATCAATTGTGATGTTTGCTTCCTTACTCAATTCATTTTCTGGGATTAAACCTATTGAAAGTAAAACTGTATCACACTCTATTTCTATTTCACTGTCCTTAATAGTGTTGTAAGCTTCATCTACCTTAGAAACAATGACTTTACTAACTCGATTATTAGTACATTTGATATCAGTAATTGTATGTGACAAATATAATGGAATGTTAAAATCTTCCAAACACTGTTTAATATTTCTTCTTAATCCTGCTGAATAAGGATTTATTTCTACACAAGCTAAAACTTTTGCTCCTTCTAAAGTCATTCTTCGAGCCATAATCAAACCAATATCACCGCTACCTAAGATAACAACCTTATTACCGACACTATAGCCATCCATATTCATGTATCTTTGAGCAGCCCCTGCGGTGTAAACTCCCGCTCCTCGATCTCCTGGAGTAGCAATTGCTCCTCTAGTTCTTTCTCGGCAACCCATCGCTAAGATAATTGCTTTAGCTGACAGTTTTTGGTAACCTTTGGTATTTAAGATATAGATATTTTTGTTTTCATCTAACTTTAAAACCATCGTATCTAGCATTATTTCGATATTAGTTTCCTTAATTTTTTCTATGAATTTGCCCGCAAACTCTGGTCCTGTTAATTCTTCTTTAAATAAATGTAATCCAAAACCGTTATGAATACATTGATTTAAAATTCCACCCATTTCTTTATCTCTTTCCACGACAAGAATTTTCTTTAATCCTTTTTCATAAGCTGTCAAGGCAGCGCTTAAACCTGCAGGACCAGCGCCGATAACTATTAAATCATACATTCTAGTAGTCACCTTCTTTCGCTTTATTCATTAGGATATTTGAGCCTTCCTTATCTAATAAAATTTCATTAAACTCAATATTTAACTTTTCTTTTAATATCATTGCCACTTTTTCGCCACAAAAACCTCCTTGGCATCTTCCCATGCCAGCATTGGTTCTTCTTTTTATTCCATCTATTGATTGGGGAGGAATTGGCGAGTTAAAACAATCTAAAATTTCTCCTTCGGTAACTTGTTCACAACGACAAATAATTCTACCATAAGCTGGATTTTTAGCTATCATTTCATTTTTTTCTTCAAAACTCAAATCTTTGAAATGAACTTTTTTTCTTGTTTCTTGATAATTCTCTTTTTTTACAAACTTTTCTTTAGTATTTAACCAGTCAATTACATGATAGCCAATAGCACATGCCGCTGTTAGTCCTGGAGAAGCCATGCCAGCTAAGTTATAGAAGTTTTTAACCGACTTACTTTCTTCAATAATAAAGTCTTGTCTATCACTTCTTGCTCTTACTCCAGCAAAGTTTCTGATATTCTCTTTAAAATTGATACAATCCATTGTTAAAGCTGATCTTTCTTTGATATAGTTTAAGACTTCACTTGTGGTCGCTAAATCTTCAAACTGAATAGTTTCAGCATCAGGACCAACAATCATATTGCCATGAACTGTTGGACAAACCGCTACACCCTTACCATATTTGCTAGGGCATTGAAATAAAGTCAAGTGAACCTTTTCTCCTTCACTTTTATCTAGTAAAAAATATTGTCCTCTAACAGGGATAATGGTGAACTCTTTTTCTCCAATCATCTCATGAACAATATCACTGTAAACTCCTGCAGCATTAATTATATATCTACATTTATATTGACCTTTACTTGTAGTAACAGTAAAAACATCATTTTCTTTAGTAATTGCTTTTACTTCATTGCTGAGTTTTAAATCAACACCATTTTCTACTGCCACTTCCACTAAAGCTATGGTATATCGCCAAGGGTCAATTATTGCACTTGTCTTAGCGTATAAAGACCCTACTACTTTTTCGCTTAATAAAGGTTCTAATTTTCTAGTTTCTTTTTCATCAAGAATATAGAGCTCTTTAACTCCATTTTGTATTCCTCTTTGGTATAATTCTTGCAGTGTTTGCACATCTTGCTGATTATATGCCAAAACAAGTGATCCATCATTGTTATATGGAACATCTAGTTTTTCACAAAGTTCTTTAGCCATTAAAGAACCTTCAACATTATATTTCGCCATTAATGAGCCTGGCTGTGGGTCATATCCAGCATGCATACATCCTGAATTAGCCTTTGTTGTGCCGTTAGCGACATCATTATGTGTTTCTAAAATAGCAATTGACATTTCATATTGTGAAAGCCAGTAAGCTGTTGAACATCCCACCACACCAGCTCCAATAATTATTACATCATACATATTGACTATCCCTTCTATACTTATCTAATTATATCACTTTATCCCCTAGTTATTAAAAGAGATTGCTATTAACTAGCAACCTCTTGAGTTTCTTCATTTTCCCTATTCTTTGTTTTTTCATCTCGATACATAAGGAAGGAAATGGTAAGTGGAAATCCAATCATTCCTATTAATCCAAACAACTTTAATCCTGCTATCATCGAAATTAAACTGACCAGTGGATTTAATCCTAATTTTGTTCCAACAATTCTTGGTTCAATAATATTTCTAATCACTGTTATTGTTGCATATAAGATTAGTACACCAAAACCTTTTAAAATATTGCCAAAAATCATTTCCACAAAAGCCCATGGAATTAATGCTGTACCAACACCTAATATTGGCAAAATATCCATTATCGCAATTAAAGCAGCTAACAAAATAGTCGGTTTTGTTTTTAATATCGTTAAACCGATTGCTAATTCAATAAATGTTATTCCCATAATAATGATATAAGATTTTAGAACATTTAAAATGTTTTCTTTAATGAATAGTGTTACATCTCCTAAGAAATCTGATAATTTTGTTGGTAAAACGCGATAGATAAATGCAACAATTCCTGCATAATCTAAAACGATATAAATAGATGAGACAACTGTCACCGTAACAGTTATGATTATCTTAGGGAATGAAGTAATCAATTCTTTGACGAAATTAATCAAATAAGTTGATATTGTCATAAGGATGGTTTTGATAGCTTCAAAAATTGATGAAGTAGCTTGGTTGAAAATATCTGCTACTTCTGCTGGTAACGATTCAGTTAAGTCAATAAAATAGTTATAAACAATATTTATTGCTGGTTCTAAATAGTTTGAATATAGCCCAGCATAATTAAAAGTTTTTACTGAGTTGACAGTAATTACTGAAGTAAGAGCTAATAAAAATACTAATACAATGTAAAATGCAACCAGTATTAGTATTAATCTCTTTCTTCCTGGTTTACCAAATATTTTTATGGCTATTTTTCTAACTAAATAAGCAATTGAAAACCCTATAATAAAAGGCATCATAACTGGCAATAAATACTTACCACTCAAATAAACAATAAATATAACACAACAGTAATATAGAAAATTTATTAAAAAATCTTTTTTTGTCATAAACATTACCTCATTATACATAATACTACATTTCTTTTAATAAGTGCATATTTATAAAAAAAATGTTAAAATGTATCGAGTGATTTTAGGAGGACTTTATGGAAAAGAAACCTGTTGTATTAGTTGTTATGGATGGCGTTGGCATTAATGAAAACTCTTTTGGCAATGCAGTAAAAAATGCTTATACCCCGACATTAGATAAATTGTGGACAACTTGCCCTGTTACAGCGATTGCTGCTCATGGTGAGGCTGTTGGATTGCCTTCAGATGGAGATATGGGAAATTCTGAAGTTGGACATAATGCTTTAGGATGTGGTCAAATATATTCTCAAGGCGCTAAATTAGTTAATGAATCAATTGCTTCAAAAGCAATTTTCCAATCAGATGTTTGGACTTCTTTAGTTAAAAATGCTAAAGGCAATACTTTGCATTTTATCGGCTTATTATCTGACGGTAATGTGCATTCTCATATTTCTCATTTAATTGCGATGATTACTCAAGCAAAAAATGAAGGTCTTTCAAAAGTTAGAGTTCATGCTCTGTTAGATGGTAGAGATGTTGGCCCTAGAACTGGCGAAATCTATGTTAAACAGTTAGAAGATGCAATGGCTAAATTAAATGATTCATCTTTTGATGCCAGAATTGCTTCTGGTGGTGGAAGAATGGTTGTTACCATGGACCGTTATGAAGCTAACTGGAAAATGGTTGAAGATGGCTGGAAAATTCATGTTGAAGGCGAAGGAAGACAATTTTCTAACGCAACAGAAGCTATTGAAACTTACAGAGAAGAATTAAACCTCGATGACCAATATTTGCCTGGTTTTGTAATTGCTGAAAACGGAAAACCAGTTGGAACTATTGATGATCATGATTCAGTTATTTTATTTAACTTTAGGGGCGATAGAGCTTTGGAAATCTCTAGAGCTTTTGACAACAAGGATTTACCTTTTATCAAGCGCAATAAATATCCATCAGTAATATACGCAGGCATGCTTGAATATGATGGTGATTTACATATCCCACATAACTATTTAGTAAACCCACCAAAAATTGAACATACAATGTCAGAATTGTTAGTAAAAGAAAATATTAATTCTTATGCTCTTAGCGAAACTCAAAAGTTTGGTCATGTTACTTATTTCTGGAATGGAAATAGAAGTGAAAAATTTGATGAAAAACTTGAAGTTTGGCAAGAAGTTCCATCAGATATTGTTCCTTTTGATCAAAGACCTTGGATGAAAGGTGCTGAAATAACAGATTTATTAATTGAAGCAATGAAATCAAAAAAGTATCAGTTTTTACGTGTTAACTATCCAAATGGTGACATGGTCGGTCATACTGGAAATTATGCTGCCACAATTATTGGGGTCGAAACTGTTGATCTAGCCTTAACTAGAATATTAAAAGTTGCTGATGAACTAGATTACACTGTTGTTATTACTGCCGATCATGGTAACGCTGATGAAATGTACCAAAAAAGAAAGAGTGAAGATGCACCAATTGTTCCTCTAACTTCTCATACTTTAAATAAGGTTCCATTTATTATTTATAACAATGATGTCAAAATTAAAGAAGGCAATTTTGGTTTAAGTAATGTAGCTGCTACTATTGTTAAATTATTAGGATTAAAACCACATGAAAAGTGGAATGAAAGTATTATTAAATAATGGTTGAAGCAGTATTTAATTTCTTTAGTGCTTTGGGAAGCGAATTTGCACTGTTTATGATTTCGATGATTCCTCTTATTGAATTAAGAGGAGCAATAATATTTGCTTCAGCTATCAACTTCCCTTGGTATAAGGCTTTGCCTATTTGTATTATCGCAAATATGCTTCCAGTACCATTTCTACTAATTTTTGGGATGAAAATTGTAAAATATTTAAAAACTACCAAACTTTTTGGTTCATTCTTTACTAAATATGAAGAAAAATTACATGCCAAAAGTGAAGAGGTTGAAAAATACGGGTTTTTCGCTCTAACTGTCTTTGTTGGTATACCTTTACCAGCAACGGGTGCTTGGAGTGGATCACTGGTAGCTACAATTTTGCAATTTGACTTTAAAAAAGGTTTATTATCAATCTTTTTAGGAGTTTGTATTGCTGCAGTTATTATGACCCTTGCTTGTTATGGTGCTTTTGGCTTTTTAAGATTGTTTATCTAGAAGACTTAATTAAAGTCTTCTTTTCTTATATAATTTAGATGGTGATTATATGAAAGTCATATGTTTTGAAAGAGTTGAAGAAGAAAATGGCTATCTAAGTGTCTGGTATCCATGTAATTTTTTTGTTGATGGACACAAGTTTTGGTGTGTAGAGCAATACTTACAACATCGTAAAGCCTTGATGTTTAATGATAACTATCGTGCTGATAAGCTTTTAAATGCTATAGATAAAAAAACGATTATGCAATACAGTAAAGGTATTACTAATTATGTTGACAAAGTTTGGAATGCTAGAAGGCATATCAATCTATATAAAGCCAATTATGCTAAGTTTTCACAAAATAACGATTTAAAAGAGTTGCTTTTAGCTACTGAAGATATCGTTTTAGCTAAGTGTGGCAAAACTGATAAAGTTTGGGGCACTGGTTTAAATTATGGTGACACTAGACTTTATAACCTTTCCAAGTGGGAAGGACTTAATTTACAAGGTTTTGCTTTGATGGAAGTAAGAGATGCATTAAAAAAAGAAGTCTAGCGACTTCTTAATCATTTCCTTCAGTAAGAGGGGGAAGAACATATATCTGTTCATTTTCTTTTGTAATTAAATATTTGCCTCTGGCAACTGAACTGACATAGTTTTCATCTGTCAGTTTTTCTTTTTGCAACTCTAAACTTTCCTTTTCGGCTTCTAGTTGAGCTAATTCTCTTTCCGATTCTCTAACGTCACTCAACAAAGAGAATGTTGTCTTTATTTCCCTTGTCATTTGATAATACATATATATCATGATGCCAATCATTAGTACGCTAATTAAAAATCTTAAGAATTTGCCTAATGGATTGCTCTTTTTCACTGTTTTCTTTTTCATCTTTACCACCTTTTGTCAAGTACCTTATTAAAGCATTATTTAATAGTTTTTTCAAGGACTAATATTTGATAAATATATGTCAATGTTATATTCTTAAAGTGTCAAGTGAGGTGTATTTATGTTTCCACTAATTTTACAATCAGATTTCGGTAGAGCTGATGGTGCAGTAAGCGCTATGTATGGTGTTGCTAACTGCGTTAATCCTGAAATTAGAATTTATGATTTAACTCATGATATTCCCCAATATGATATTTGGGAAGCTAGTTATCGATTAATTCAAACTATCAATTACTGGCCTAAAGGAAGTGTTTTTGTTTCTGTGGTTGATCCAGGAGTTGGAAGTGATCGAAAATCTGTTGTTGTTAAAACCAATAATGATACCTTTGTTGTTACTCCTGATAACGGAACCTTGACTCACATTAAAAGAGTGTTAGGTATTAAAGAAGCTCGCATTCTTGATGAAGAAATTAATAGACTTCCAAATTCAGGAGAAAGCTATACTTTCCATGGTCGTGATATTTACGCCTTTACTGGTGCAAGGCTTGCCACTGGTTTGATTTCATTTGAACAAATTGGTCCTTCATTTGATGTTGAAGAAATAGTTGAATTACCAGTAGCTAAAGCTGTCATTGAAAATAATGTTATTACTGGAACTATTGATGTATTAGATGTAAGATACGGTTCATTATGGACAAATATTCCTCGCAAATTATTCAAACAATTAGATATCAGTCATGGAGATAGAGTTGAAGTGGTGATTTCAAATAACACTAGAATTGTTTATAGTAATATCATGGTATATGCAAGAAGTTTTGCTGATGTTAATGTTGGTGAGACTTTATTATATGTAAACTCTTTAGATTGTGTCGCAATTGCTATAAATCAAGGAAGTTTTGCCAAAGCCTACAATATTGGTACAGGTATTACTTGGCAAATTAAACTTACAAAAATTGCTTGACACAAAAGGCTTTACTCAATAAAATAAACCCATAAGGGAAGATGTTTGTTTATTAAATGGCATCCTTTGTGGATGCTGTTTTATATTTTAGGCAATAACACTTTTGTGTTTATATATTGCAAGAAAAGGAGAAAAGGAGAAAATATGAAAAAAGAAAGTTTTGGAAAAATTCTATTGGGAAAATGGGATACTAAAACCATTGTTGGTGTAGCTATTGGTATTGCTTTATTTGGTGTATTAATGGTTTATGGATCAATTACTGTATTTACAAATACTAACTTATCTTTAGCTATGATTGTTCCTGTTATCGTTGGTGGTTTATTTGGACCACTTCCAGCTGCGTTAGCATGTGGTGTAGGAAACATTTTAGCTGACTTAATTGGTGGCTGGGGCTTCTGGATTGACTGGGCAATCGGTAACGCTGTATTAGGATTTATCGTAGGTAGTTTAAAACTTTATGGTGCTAATATTGATGAAGGTGTTTTCGATGTTAAGCATATGGTTATCTATGCTGTATTAGCAGTATTAGGCAATGTCATTGCTTTTGGTGTTGTTACTCCAATTGCAACGCATCTAATACAAGGTGGAGAATTAAAAATTACTATTGCTCAAGGTTGGGTTGCTGCAGCTTCTAACGCTACTGTATTGCTTGTAGCTGGTATCCCAATTTTAAAGGCTTTAGCAGCTAGAAATGCTCGTGGCACTAACTTAACAAAAGAATAATATGTCAAAATCGCCTATTATTGAATTTAAAGATTTCACGTTTAGATATTCATCTCAACTTGAACCTACTTTAAAGAATATAAATTTAAAAATATATGAGGGGGAAAAGGTACTTATACTTGGACCAAGTGGTTGTGGAAAAAGTACTTTGGCCAATTGTATCAATGGTTTAATTCCCTTCTCATATCCAGGCGAAATTCAAGGATCTTGTAAAATTGCTGGAAATGAAACATCGCATTCTAGCATTTTTAGTTTGAGTTCTGTTGTTGGAACAGTACTTCAAGATTCTGATGCTCAATTTGTTGGTTTATCTGTCGGAGGAGACATTGCCTATGCACTGGAAAACGATAACATGCCGCGAGAAGAAATGCTTCCACGTGTATTAAAATCTGCAACTCTTGTTGGTATGCAAGAGTTCTTAGAACATGTTCCTTACAATCTTTCTGGCGGACAAAAACAACGCGTTTCTTTAGCTGGTATCATGCATGAACATGTAAAAATTCTTCTTTTCGATGAACCTTTAGCTGCTCTTGACCCCCAAATGGGGAATCAAGCTATCGATCTAATTGATAAAATTCAAAAAAATAATAACTGTACTGTTATAATTATCGAACATCGTTTAGAAGATGTTTTATATCGTCCAGTTGATCGAATAATTTTATTAGAAGACGGACAAATTGTTGCAGATATGAGCCCTAATCAGTTGCTTTGTTCAAACATCATTGTTGAAAAAGGTATTAGAGAACCTCTTTACCTGCAAGCATTAAAAATGGCTGGATGTAATGTTACTATTGATGATAACCCATGCAATGTATTTGAAATCAATTTAGATAAATACAAAGACCAATTAATTTCTTACTATAGTAATGTTGATACTAATAAACCTTTAGAAGAGAAAAAAGTTGTTCTAAAGGTTAAAAATGTTGATTACTCTTATGATGACAATAAAGCTTTGGATAATGTATCTTTTTCCATTAATAAAGGCGATAAAATTGCTGTAATAGGAAAAAATGGAGCTGGAAAATCAACAATGGCTAAAATAATCTGTGGTATTCTTCGTCCTGATAAAGGTGAAGTTTATTTAGAAAACGTTAATTATCTAAACTACTCTATTAAAGAGTTAGGCCAAAAAATAGGTTATGTTATGCAAAATCCTAACCAAATGCTAGTTAAAGATATCATCAAAGATGAAGTTTCTTTAGGTTTAGTTCTTAATAATAAATCTGAAGATGAAATCGAAAAAAATATTAAAGAAGCATTAACAAAATGTGATCTCTGGTCTATGAGAAATTGGCCCGTTTCTGTTGTCAGTTACGGCCAAAAGAAAAGAGTTACTATCGCTTCTATTTTAGCTATGAATCCTGAAATCATTATTTTAGATGAACCTACCGCTGGTCAAGACTATCGAGTATATACTGAGATAATGTCTTTTTTAGAAAAGTTAAATAAAGATTTTGGTATCACCATACTTTTTATTACTCATGATATGCACTTAGCGATTGAATATACTGATAGAGCTATTGTTTTTTCTGATGGTAAATGTATTGGTGATGATTCAGTGTTTAAAATATTATCAGACAATGACATTATTGAACGAGCAAATTTAAAACAAACTTCTCTTTATTCATTAGCTACAAGATTAAAAATTAATCCTGAAAGTTTTATTGAATCATTCATTGTATCAGAAAGGAGAAAGCGTCATGAAAAATTTTAATATTATTAATTTGACAAAAGGCAAAACTTTTATACATCAACTTTCTGGTACTACCAAAGTAAGATTGTTTGCTGCTTTAATGGTGTATGTCATGATGTCTTTTGACCTGCCTATAATCTTACCATTGTTTATTTTTTCAATTATTGGATTAATTTCTTTAAAACCAAGTTGGAAGACAATTAGACCAATAATATTTTTTGTTGTCTTTTTAAATGTGCTTAATATCATCTTATATTGGTTAGCTGATCCTCATTGCGGATTTGAATATACGGCTGATAAAACTGTTCTATTTGCATATACAAACTATCTTGTTGTTACTAGAGGAACTCTTTGGTTTCTATTAGTTAGATTATTAAAAATGTTGACTGCTTTTTCAACTTCCTTAGTTTTTATTATGTCTATTACTCCAAGCGAACTAGCTGCTGGCTTAACTTCTTTAGGGTTTACTTACAAGCTTGGAAGCATCGTAGAAATTGCTTTTAGATATATTCCTGACATCTCAAGAGATTATGAAAATATCGCAATTTCAATGCAATGTCGAGGTTTAGAGTTAGATGCTAAAAAGACAAAAGCTATAGAACGTTTAAAACAAATGGTAATTATATTGATTCCTTTAATTATTACCTCTTTTGATAGAGTGGGCAATATTTCTAATGCCATGGATTTAAGGGGTTTTGGTAAAGGAAAGAAAAGGTCATATTATTCTGAATATCCTGAAAGAAGAAACGACAAAATATTTAAATTAATTTATTGTTTAATTGCACTATTCTGTGCTTACTATATTATCTCTGGGCTTATCACTCCGCGTGTGCCTAAGATGTGGATATATTGGAGGTGTTTATGAAATATCCAACTATTTGTATGATGACAGATTTTGGTCCAGACAACAGTAGTGTTTGTACTATGAAAGGTGTCTGCAGCAATATTTGTCCTGATTTAATTACTACTGACATTACTCATTCTGTTACCCCATTTAACACTTGGGAAGCTAGTTCTCAACTTAAGTTTGTTGTACCGTTTTGGCCTAAAGGAACTATCTTTGTAAGTGTTGTTGATCCAGGGGTTGGAACCAAAAGAAGAGCTTGTGTTGCTAAATTAAAAGATGGCAACTACATTGTTACTCCAGACAATGGCACTTTAACTCACGTTTATTATGAAATTGGTATTGAAGAAATTAGAGAAATTGATGAAACAGTTAATCGACTTCCATCAACTAGGGATACTTCAATTTTCCATGGTCGTGATTTGTTTGCTTATTGCGCTGCTAAATTAGCAGCAAATATTATAACCTTTGAAGAGGTTGGTCCTGCTTATCCAGTTGAAGAAGTTGTCTTACATGACACTTTTTACAATCCTATTATCAAGGAAAATCATGTTGAAGGAAATATTATTATTGTCTTTAAACATTTTGGTAATATCTTTACAAATATTACTTATAAAGATTTCAAAAAGGCAGGATTTGTTGAAGGTGATTATGTCGATGTCAAAATCACTTATAAAGATGAAATCAAGTTTAATGAAAAAGTATTATTCCATAAATCATTTGGCTATGTTGAAACCAGTCAGCCAATTATCTTTAGTGGTTCTATGCTGGACATTTGTTTAGCTTTAAACCAAGATAGCTTTGCGAAAAAATATGGCATTACTTCTGCTGGAAAAGATTGGAAGGTAGTATTTACCAAATGAAACCAAGTATTGTATGGCAAACTGACTTTAGTTTAACTTGGGGAGCAGTAAACACCATGCGTGGTGTTGTTAAACAGATAGATAGCGAATTAGAATGTTTTGATATAACTCATGATATTGAACAATTTAATGTCCTTGCTGCTTCTAGAGAATTGGCATTTGTTGTACCCTTTTGGCCTAAAGGCACTGTCTTTGTAAGTGTTGTTGATCCAGGAGTTGGAACAAAAAGAAAAGCTTGTGTTGCCAAATTAAAAGATGGTAACTATGTAATTACTCCTGATAACGGAACTTTAACTCATGTTTATTACGAAACAGGCATTGAAGAAGTAAGAGAAATTGATACAACTATCAATAGATATAAAGGAACTGAAGATGTCTCCGTTTTCCATGGCCGTGATATCTTTGCTTATACTGCTGCTAGACTTGCTAGTGGAATCATCTCTTTTGAGGAAGTTGGTCCTGCTTATCCAGTAAGCGAAATAATTATAGAGGACTATAAATATGTAAAAGCAACTGTTACAAGCATTAATATTAAGGGAATTGTTATCAGTGTATTAGATCCTTTTGGTTCAATAGTTTTTAACATATTGACTAAAGATTTCATCAAAATTGGCTACAACCATGGTGATGTTGTTCATGTTAAAATTAGTCATAATGATAAAGTTTATTTTGAAGAAGATGTTCCATATGAAAAATCATTCGGTTATGTTGACTTAAATAAACCTGTCTTATTTAATTCTAGTAGTAATTATATTTCTATAGGTTTAAATCAAAATAGTTTTAGAGATACCTATCACATAAAAGAGGGTAAAGACTGGGTTGTAGAATTATCAAAATAAAAAATTTAAAATCAGTTAAAAGGGTTTATCCATAAAACTAAGGAATTAGATTAAAGGTTAAACTCTTTTTTCCTTTAATTTAAATTTTTACTTTTAACTATATACTTTAAAAAACTGTTCTTATTGAACAGTTTCTATAAATTTATTTTTAGTTATATCACAATTTACTTGTTTAAGGTGCTATCACATAAAATATCTTTCAATGAGTAAATCCATTACCATTAATTTCTTTGTTTAAGATTATTCTAAGAAATATCTCTGTTTCTCTTCTAAAGTCAGTTCTCTACCATTAAGCATTTCGTTTGCTGAAAATATCATGGTATTAAGATCAGTATGATGAATAACATAACAAGTGCTACTGAATTTATCAATACCCGTATACATAATTTCTAACGCCTCACCATTTTCAGATGAAGAAAGAATCTTAATATCCTTTTGAAATTTTAACACTACTTCATTACTGTCAATATCATAGACTATATTGTCTTTAGCTCTAACACGATGATTCCCGAATAACCAATATTTTTCTTTAGAAAATTTACTATTATATAATTCAATATATTCATAATATCCTATTTGCCCTTTTAAATCTCCACTATATAAATCGTAAAAACTATTTAAATCGTCCTCTTTATTTTTGCTTATATTTATTTTTCTTGTATACAATAAGCTATTTTCTTCATCTACAAAATATACAAAATTATATTCAATACTAATCAAATAATCTATATCTAAAGTATAGGCATTTTTACATTGTCCTGTTTTTACATTTCTTATTTCTACACCCATTATTCCCTCTGAAGTATAACTAGGCGCATCTTTCTTTTCACAACGATAGATAATCAACATATCATTTCCATCATGGATTAATTGATAGCCAAGACCAACTATTTCATATCCATTTTCATCAAATTCAAATTCGTGTTTACTAAGGTTTGTAGAGATATTCCATAACAATTCATGACTTTTCCCATCTAACACAAAAAGCGAATCGATGTATTTATTATCAACATATTTATACACTTCAACTATCAACGCATCTACTTGTTTAGAATATGATATATTTTTACACTCATAAGTTTTCATGGCTCCTTCATCAGCCTTACCATCTCCATTAAAATCTGGAATGAAGGTAATAGTTTCTATAAATTCTCCACTGCTGCCATTAAATACTTTCGTCACTGCATATTCATCTTCTACTTCTTTTGAAAGATTATTAGTTCCAAAAACAAATACTTCATTATGTCCAAGGCTTACAGTTTGATTTATAAAGACTGGTATATCATATCTATGTAACACCTTTCCGGTTTTTGCATCATTAACACATAAATATTTATTAAAAGAAGTTGTGGTAGTGTAAGTAAAAACCGTTTCTCCGCTCAAAGATAAGGTGGTAAAATTATCAAGAGTTCTCGCATTTGTTTCCTTTAGCGAAGTAATAATCTCCATCGAAGATGAATTGCCAGCCATATAGACACGGATAATATTTTTCCCGCTAGCAATAATATAATCATCTCTTGTTGCATTTCCATAACCATCTTTACAGAAATATTGTGCATTTTCTAAATTGAAATCAACATTGAGTTTTTGTAAAAGTTCACCTGTATTGGCATTAAATAACATAATCATGTTTTTCACTGTTGAATAGGCTAATATCTTAGTTCCATCCACATTGAAACAAAAACCATCCAAAGGAATTGACTGATTATCCATACAGCAAATGGTTTTTTTATTGTCAATATCATAAACAAAGACATTACCAGACTTAGTAAGAATTCCCAAAATAGGTTTTTGTGGATTAATGTTTATATTTTTAAAATATCCCTTGTCGAAATCAGGATAAAAAAGAATATTGTTTATTTTTTCACTTGCGGTATCCCAAACAACCACATAAGGACTATAAAGCGATACGATATAATTTCCATCTGCTGATGAATCAATACAAATTGCCATTTCTTCATTTGGAACACTAAAGTCATACCAAGTATATTTAAAAAACCCGTCATCTCGATATTGCGCTAAATCAACTGAATATGTGTGACGAATCAATTTGGAATCATAAAGATATAATTTATTGTCGCTATTTATTGCTAAACATATTGTACTATAAGCCTTGATTGATGACAGTTCGTTTTCACCACGATAAATATTATGAATTGAAAAATAATCACTAAGTCCAAGTGCACTTTTCTCTTCATCACTTAAATCGTTATACTCTTTCTGTGCCTTATCCTTGTAAGTCATCTCATCAAAAGACACTTTATACATTAAATCATCCACATCAGCATCAAGATTCAATTTACCATCTGTTTTATTATAAAATAATATCTCATCACCATTTTTAATTGCCAGATAATCTAATAATCCTATGTATTTTGTATAAGGTATATTAATATCGTATATTGCTGAATACTGGTCATTAGCACCATAAATCAAGGCATTATAAAGAGCACTTACTGCTTCATCAACAATTGGTCTATCTGGATTGTTGCCATCTTTTGGCAAGGCTTCAAGTGATAATAATAATGATAGATTTTTATTGCCATTATCTAACGCCTCATTAGCTGACTGGGCCAGCCACTTTGATTCAGCTATTAAAGCACTGTTTCTTTCATTGGTAATTTGTTCATTTTTAAAAATTACATATGTCAAAAAACTCGCTAACAAAACAAAAGCACAAGCGATAGTAGTCAGCATAATCTTGTTTTTTCTTATACGATCTCTTTGTTTTAAATCATCATAATTAACCCCAAGCATTGGAGCCAGTATTCTTAGTTTTTCGTTATTAAGTTTTTTAAGTGATTCTTGTATTGAAGTCGCCCTTACATCAGCAGCTAAAGGTTCTTTTTCTACTTGAACACCATCAATAGTTTCATAGCGTAAAGAATAAGGGAAAGAATCTTTTGGTTCTTTTTCTACAAGAATGGCTAAAATATGATCTCTTCTACCTAAGGAGATGAAATAATCCAGTTCTTCAAGACACCATTTTGATTTTAAATATCTTGGCGAACAAATGCATATCAACCATTGAGAATCTCTAAGAGCTGCACGAATTTCTTCACCTAAATCTGATGAAAGTTGTAGTTCTTCTTGATCGCGAAAAACCCTACCCATTTTAGAAACGCCTAAAGTTTCCTTAAGTGAAGATGGTATATGATAGTTTTCAATCATTGAATGTAGTTTTTGTGCTATTTCTTGATCTGGACTTTCATGACGATAAGAAATAAATGCGCTGTATTTGTATGTTTTCATGGCTACATTATACATCATCATATTGATTGATGCACATAAATAAAATAGGTTAAATTATTTTTATTAAGTGTCTATTCTTGGTTGTTTCAATTTTGTCATTTTTTCATCCCACATATCAAATATGCTCTTTTATTTTTTAAAAACAATACACAATGGTTATATAAAATATGGTTAAAATTAATTTTCCCTTTCATTTTGTTCTATTTTATATTCTTCTAAAACTTCGTATAAAATACTTGCATCATTTTTTCTTACCATTTCTTTAATATCTAACACTTTAATTTTCATTACTCTATTTCCATAGGTGATTTCAATAATATCACCAATATTAACTTCTTTTGAAGGTTTGGCAATTTTACCATTTATTGTGATTCTTTCATTAACTGCTAATTCTTTTGATACAGTTCTTCTTTTTAATATTCTTGCTACTTTTAAGTATTTATCTAATCTCATAAATTGTTAATCACCTCCAATACCTTCGCAATTCTACTCATGTAGTTCTTTTTCTTTTCGAAAACTAAAATGATTTGACCTTTTATATACCTTAATTTAATCTCGCTAGAGATTTTTGATATTTTTTCAAAAAATCTAACTCCATCAATGGTTGATGAATATTCTTGTGTCAGTACAATTCTATTTTCTTTTTCATATTCATCATAAGAAGATATTCTATCACTATTTAACATCAGTTCTAATTTTTTCTTTTCAAAAAGGTTGGTGATTGTTACTGGCAGTTTGCCGTAGTAGTCTCTTAATTCTTTTTCATAATTGATTAAATCTTTTTCTTTATTTATTATTGCTAGTTNTTGATAAATTTCAAGTTTTTCCATATCTTCGCTAACAAATTGACTTGGAATATAACCATCCACTTCACTAACAGTATTTCTTGATTCTTCAATTTCCTCTTCAATAATTCCTTTTTGTCTATTTATTGCTTTATTTAGCATTTCTAAATATAAACTCATTCCTATGGTGTTAATAAAACCAGCTTGTCTTTCACCTAACAAATCCCCTGCTCCTCTAATGGTCAAATCTCTCATCGCAACTTTATATCCTGATCCTAATTCTGTGAATTCTTTAATAGCTTGAAGTCTTTTGGTCGCAGTTTCTGATAGTTGTTTGTTATCTCGATACATCAAATAAGCGTATGCTATCTTGTTACTTCGGCCAACTCTTCCTCTAATTTGATAAAGTTGAGCCAGTCCAAATCTATCTGCATCTTCAATAATAATAGTATTAACATTTGGTATATCAATTCCTGTTTCAATAATGGTAGTACAAATAAGAATGTTAAACTCTTTGTTTACAAAGCGATACATGACATCTTCTATTTCTTCTCTGTTCATTTTACCATGACCAACTGCTACAGTAGCATTTGGTACCATTGTTGATATTTTTCTTGCTACATTATATATATTGCTGACATTGTTGTACAAGTAAAAAACTTGTCCACTTCTAGCTAGTTCTCTAGAAATAACTTCTCGTATTAAAGAATCATTTTTTTCAACCACATACGTTTGAATTGGCATTCTATCTTGTGGAGCTGTATCTAGTTGTGATAAGGACATAACACCAACTAGTGACATTTGTAGTGTCCTAGGAATAGGGGTTGCACTTAGTGATAAAACATCAATGCTTTTTTTATATTCCTTTATTTTTTCTTTGGCTTGAACACCAAATCTTTGTTCTTCATCAATAATTAAAAGTCCTAAATCAGCAAACTTAACATCATTACTAATGATGCGATGAGTTCCAATTAAGATATCTATTTTACCTTCTTTTAATTCTTTAATAATTTGTTTTTGCCCAGAAGGGACAACATATCTATTTAACAGTTTAATCTTGACAGGAAAACCTCTAAATCTATCAACAAAAGTATTGTAATGCTGTAAAGATAAAATCGTTGTTGGGCATAGATATGCTACTTGTTTTAAATCTTTAACTGCTTTAAAAGCTGCAACCATCGCTACTTCTGTCTTACCAAAACCAACATCTCCACACAATAATCTATCCATTGGTCTAGGTTGTTCCATATCATATTTAATTTCTGCAATTGCTTTTTCTTGATCTTCAGTTAGTTGATATGGGAAATTAGCTTCAAATTTTCTAATGTACTCATCATCCTTACTGAAAGCATGACCAATATTTTCTTCCCTAGCAGAATATAGTTCTACTAACCTTTCTGCAATATCATTTACCTCAGCTTGAATTTTCTGCTTATTTCTTTCCCAACTTTTACTGCCTAATTTACTTAATCTAACACCAACACCTTCAGCAGCTAAAAACTTTCTAACCAACTTAAATTGTTCAAGTGGAACAAGTAATAAATCATCATCCTTATATCTTATTTGTAGATAATCTCGGTGTTTATTTTGAATTTCTTTAGTTACTATTCCTTCATATTTTCCAATGCCATGTTGATTATGAACAACGTAGTCTCCGATTTTTAAATCATTATATGACTCTAATACTACTGCTTCTTTAAACTTATTCTCGTATCTTCCTTTAACAATTTTTACACCAAATAATTCTTTAGCGGTTAAAACCATTATCTCTTCATAATTAAATCCTTCAAAAAGTTCTACATCAGTAAACTGTACGTAATCATCTAGCTTTAACTTTTCATGATTAAAAGCACTTTCCAAAATTTCTCTTTGAGTTTTATTTATTGATAAGATAATTTTATTTCTTTTTGCTAATCTAACTATTTCTTCGACTACTTTATCTAAAGGTAGCAAAGGAAAATAAGTCATCTTTACCTTTGACTTGATGCTATCAAGACTGGCAAAACTACTTTTGATATGATAAGGTTTGTGTTTTTCAATAACTCGATCAAAATCATCAAAAACACTATAGTAATTTAATCCTAAATCATTGTTGTAAAGTTCGTTTATATATTCATAATTTTCATTTAAAACTAAATCTAGATTAGCTCTTACATCAGCATCAGTCGAGATAATTACTTGTTTATTTTTTACATAATCAAGTAGTGAGGCGATATTTTCTTTAAAACATTGGTAACGATACAAATAGTGTTCGAAGATATTGTTTTTTAGATAGTTAATATCTCTTTCAATATTGTCTTTTAATGTCGCAAAGTTTCTTGCTTTTTTCTTGTCTTTTTCTAATTGTGTTTTTATTCTTTGCTCGAAAGTTGAAAAATCTTCATCGAAGATTAAAAGCGATGCTGGGACAATTTTACAGTTTTCAACTTGTTTTATTGTCCTTTGAGTTGAAATATCAAAATAGCGAATGGAATCTATTTCATCATCAAAGAATTCTATCCTTATTGGTTTTTCATCTTGAATTGAAAAAACATCAATTACTCCCCCTCTTAAAGAGAAGGTTAAGGGTTGATCTATTCTAGCTGTTTGTTTGTAACCACTTTTTATCAAATCATTTCTTAAACTATTCATGTTATATTTTTGGTTAATCGATAGATTTAATATTAGTTTTTCAAAACTTTCTTTTCTTGGCAAGTATCTAATAATTGCCATTGGATGAGTGATGATTATTTTTGGCTTTTCATCTAAGCACAAAGTCGTTAGTACTTCCATCTGATTGGCATACATACTAGGAGAAGCTGCTACAGCTTCTACTCTTAACGATTCTTCCATAGTGAAAAGCAGCACATCATCCTTTAGTAGGGGGTATAACCGATAATAAAGTTGTTGTGCCGAGTACATATTGCCTTTTACGACAATTTTAGTTTCTTTTTGTTGTTGAAAGCTAGCAGCTAAAACCAAAGTTTCTTCTGTTTCTGTTAACCCGTTTATCTTTTCAATATTTTTATTAAGGGCTAACACCGCTGGGTCTTTCTCTAACAATTGATAAAAATTAATCATCTGCTTCCTTTTTGTTATACATATTCATCACTTTATCAAAAGGCAAATTAATAAAATCAATTGCTGCCAAAGCTGCTTTTTCTACTGCTAATTTAAAAGCGGGTAAGTTTTCTTTTTCAATTTTTCCTAATACATAATCAGATGTTAGAATCAAAGGGTTTTTTTCAATTCCAATTCTTATTCTAGGAAACTCCTGTGTTGTTATATTGGTAATAATACTTTTCATACCTTTATGACCACCAGATGAACCTTTTGATCTTAGTCTAATTTGACCATAACTTAAATCCAAATCATCATAAATTACTACTAAATCCTCTTGAGGATTAAGTTGATAATAATTAATTGCTTTTCTAACAGCTTCCCCAGAATTATTCATATAGGTTTGTGGTTTCATTAAAAGAACATGTTGACCTTTATATATTGTTTTTCCAATTATTGAATTAAATGCTTTTCGATTCATTTCCACATTTAACTTATCAGCTAAAATATCCATAGCTAAAAACCCAGCATTGTGTCTGGTGTTTTTATATTCTCTTCCTGGATTTCCTAAACCTACAATTAACTTCATTTTTTCACCTTTGGATTTTTATTTTACACTATTTATCTTTTATGTCAATGATGTCATTTATTATATAATAGCCACACATTATTCCTGCTGTTGCTGGAACAAACATCATTGACCCCAAATTTTCTTTTTTCGCTTCACTCATTTCTAATGGTTTTTCTTCGGAAAAAACTACTGGAATATCCAAAGAAACATCATTTTTTCTTGCTAATGACCTTAAAGTTTTAGCCATTGGATCATTCTCTGTTTTAGAAAGTTTTGTGATAAAAACCTTCTGTGGGTCCAGTTTTCTAGCCATTCCTAGACACGATATTAACTTGATGTTATTTCCCAGGCAATATTTCCATAAGTCAATTTTACTACTTATAGTATCAATAGCATCAACAACATAATCTACTTTTTCACTAAATATTTGCCCGATATTTTCTTTAGAAAAGAATAAATCGTAACTAATTATTTCTAACTTAGGATTGATACTTAAAAGTCTATCTTTCATTATCTTTGTTTTTCTTTCCCCAATTGTTTTTTCGCTAGCTATTATTTGTCTATTTAGGTTTGAGATATCAACCTTATCATGGTCTATCAAAACTACTTTTTGTATTCCACTTCTTACCAGTGCTTCACAAGCATAGCCACCAACACCACCAAGACCGACAATCATTACCGTTTTACTTTGAATTAAGTCGAAGTTTTCTTTACCAATCATATTTATTGTCCTACTATTGTCCACTTAAAAACTCCTTTACATCTTCAAATATCTTTTCTAAGTAATTCTCTTCTTCAATATCATACCAATCAACCTTCATCTGATTATTGAACCAAGTGTATTGTCTTTTGGCAAATTGTCTAGTATGTGTTTTGATTTTTTCAATACACTTTTCTAAAGGTTCCTGATTTAAATAATACGGTACCATTTCTTTATAACCTATAGCAGTAAAACCTTGGCTTTTTAATGGGTACTTACTAAATAATGTATTAATTTCCTCAATCAAGCCTTTTTCCATCATCTTATCAACTCTTAAATGGATTCTTTCTTTTAATCTTTCCCTATCCATCGTAAGACCAATTATTTTAGCATCATAAATCATAACACCTTCTTGTTTTTCTTCCTGGTCAGATTTTTTTATCCCACTTTCCACCATAACCAGAGCTCTAATCACTCTCTTTCTGTTATTTGGATGAATTGCTTTAGCTGATTTTTCGTCTAACTCTTTTAATCTCTGATGTAATTGTTCGTTGGTAAAATCTTTATATTTATGTTTGTCTATATTGTTGGAGATTTTTACAAACTCATAATCATATAAAAGCGCTTTAATATATAATCCTGTTCCTCCAACTACAATAGGAATTTTCCCTTTTTGTTTAATTTCATTAATTTTTTCTCTAGCATCTTTTTGGAAAGTAGCCACATCATATCTATCGGTTAGCTCTTTATAATCTAATAGATGATGTACGATTCCTTGTTTTTCATCTTCAGTAATTTTTGCACTTCCAATATTCAATCCTTTATAGACTTGAATGCTATCACCATTGATTACTTCACCATCAAAACGCTTTGCTAATTCAATTGATAGTGATGACTTGCCCACTGCTGTAGGCCCTACTATAACGATAACTTTAGGCACGTTTAAACTCCTTAATCAAATCTTTTTCACTTATGGCTATCATTGTTGGTCTACCGTGTGGACAGTTAAATGGTTGATTACATTTTGAAAGTCTTTCTAAAAGTTTTTTACTTTCTTCCATTGATAAATATTGATTAAAACGAACAGAACTATGACAAGCTATTGAAGCAATTTTCTCTTTTCTAATATCAATTCTACTCATCTGTTTATCTTCAACTATTTCATTTATTAAATGCTGGATGAAATGGAGTTCATCAATTTGTTCAAAGAAATCTGGCACTTCGCGTGTAACAATTGAATTCATTGAAAATTGTTCAAATTTTAATTTTATACAATCTAATTGTTGGTTGATTAAATCTAGTTGGTTAACGATTGCCGGGCTTACTTCAATTACTAAAGGTAGCAGCAAGTGCTGAGTTATAACACTCTTTTCCATTATCTGATTTTGTATTTCCTCGTACATGCATCTTTCTTGAGCGGCATGTTGGTCAATGATGTATAAATTTTCTTCATCATTAGCCAAGATGTATTTACCATGCAATTGGGCCAAATACTTAAATCTATATCTTTGTCCAGGTTCTATGTATTCTAATATTTCTTCTTGAACAATATTTAAGTTGGGTTGCACAAAAGACTTATAGGCTTCTTCTTTTGTTAATTCTGTTTCTCTTTGTTCACGGTCTTGCTTTGAACTAGATAAGTTTTTAAGTAATAAATCACTTGGAGTCATTTCCTTTTTTAAAACTTCTCTAATTCCATTGGTGATTAATTTATACAGTTGTTTTTCCTTAGAAATTCTGATTTCCCATTTAGAAGGATGAACATTAACATCTACCAATTTATAATCAACAGCTATATTAACAATCGCAATTGGAAATCTATCAGACATCATATAGCCCTTATATCCTTCGATAATTGCTTTTTGTATTTGATAACTTTTAATGATTCGTCCATTAATAAAACAATTGATATATTGTTTAGTTGCTCTGGTTATTGCAGGATCAACTATGTATCCAGTTACCTTAAAATCATAATCTTCAAAATCAATAGCAATGCATTTTCTAGCTACAGCAACCCCATAAATTGCCATGATTGCCTCTTGCAAAGACCCTGAACCGTTGGTCTGTATTTTTGCTTGTTCATCATTAGTTAATTCAAAAGATATTTCAGGATGAGATAAGGCCATTTTAGAAATTAAATCTAATATTAAATTTAATTCAACATTAGCGCTTTTTAAATGTTTTAAACGAGCAGGTGTTTTATAAAACAATCCTTCTACCTTAATCGTTGTTCCTTCTGGCGCACCAAATGGTTTAGCTTCAATAATTTTCCCATATTCCACTCTTACTAAAGTTGAATCATTTCCATCATTTGTTGTTAAAGAGACCTTACTTACCGAAGCTATTGAAGGCAAAGCTTCACCTCTAAAACCCATTGTGTTTATTTGCCACAAATCATTTACTTCTGAGATTTTGCTTGTTGCATGACGACTAAAAGCAGCAGTGGCATCTTTTTTATCCATTCCACAACCGTCATCTGTTATCTCGATGTAATCTAGACCACCATTTATCAAACGAATTTCTATTCTGGTAGCTTGAGCATCAATTGAATTTTCAACAAGTTCTTTTACTACTCCCATCGGTCTTTCAACGACTTCTCCTGCTGCAATCATATTTGATAAAAGTTCGTCTAATATTCTGATTTTACTCACTCTTTCTTACCTTCCGTTTTATTTTTCATCAGTGCTATTAACTGTAATGCTTCAATTGGCGTTATATTATTTGGATCAACCTTTTTTATAATGTCTTCTATTTCTTTTATATGACTAGGAATTTTTTCCATCACAATAATTTGAGATTGGTCATTTCTATGCTTTTTACTCTGTTCAAAACCCTTTAATAATTCTTTTGATCTTTCTATTACACTTTCAGGAATTTTAGCCAAGGATGCTACATGAACTCCATAAGAGCGATCAGCTTTACCGTCTTTTACTTTGTACAAAAATGTAATCTGTTGATCTTCTTCATGAACTTCTACATTCTTATTTCTTACTCGTTCCATATTATTTTCTAAAGCTGTTAATTCATGGTAATGGGTGCTAAATAATGTTTTTGCTCCAATTGCTGCATCAATGTATTCCAACATTGCTTGAGCTAAAGCCATGCCATCATAGGTAGAAGTACCCCTTCCAATTTCATCAAATACTATTAAAGAATCTTTTGTAGCATTTTGCAAGGCGTTATTTGCTTCTAACATTTCTACCATAAAGGTTGATTGCCCAGATAAAATATCGTCAGTTGAGCCAATTCTGGTAAATATTTGATCAAAAATGGGTAAAATAGCGCTTTTAGCTGGAACATAACATCCTATTTGAGCCATTATTGCGATAAGTAAACATTGCCTCATATAAGTGCTTTTACCACCCATATTAGGTCCTGTGATAATTAATGTTGTAATATTATTGTCCATATAGATATCATTAGCAACATACTTCATGTCTTTAAATGAATCCAATATCGGATGTCTACCATTTTTAACATCCATGATGCCTTCGTTAGAAAACTGTGGTCTAACATAGCCGTGATTGCTACTTATTACTGCTAAAGCATAGTTAGCATCAGCAATTCCTAACGCTATGGCCAATTGTTGCATACTTGCTAATTTAGTTTTAATTTTTGCGATTAAATCAACAAACAATTCGTTTTCTAATTTAATCGCTTTCTCTTGAGCATGTAGAAGAATGTTTTCTTGTTCTTTCAATTCGTCGGTAATAAACCTTTCTCCAGTAGTTAGGGTCTGTTTTCTTTGATAGCCCCACTCTTCTTTTATTTGACTTAATGCTCCTTTTGATATTTCAATATAATAACCCATAACTCTGTTATAGCCTATTTTTAAGGTTTTTATTCCTGTTTTTTCTTTTTCTTTTTGTTCTAATGTAGCCAGCCAATTTTGACCGTTTCTTTGAATCTCTCTATAGTGGTCTAACTCTGTATTATAACCATCCTTAAAAACTCCACCATCATTAACATACACTGGCACATCTTCATTTAAACTTCTGGATAACAAATCATAGATACTCTCACATAAATCAAGATTATCATATTCTGGATATATTTTACTGTCTTTTAATATTGAATAGATATTTGGGGCTACTTCAAGTGATTTTTTAAGCCTAATACAGTCTTTTGGATTTGCTGAACCATAAGCCACTCTAGCTACAATTCTTTCCAAATCATATAACTCACTTAGGCTTTCTTTTAATTGTTCTCTTTTTAAAAAGTTGGTATTTAAATAATCAATAAAATCTAGACGTTGATTTAATAATTTTTCATTTCTTAAAGGTTTTGAAACCCATTTTTTCAAAGTTCTTGAACCTAAGGCACTTCTAGTCTTATCTAAAAAAGACCATAGAGTAATTGACTTGTTAGCTGTCCTTGATGGTTGTACTAATTCAAGGTTAGTTATTGTTGCATAATCCATTTTAAGAAAATCTTCTTCATTGGTTTCTTTAAATTTTCTTAAATGAGACATACTTCTTTTTTGAGTAATCTCTAAATAATTTATTAATTTACCAATTGCTTCTAGCAAATGAACATTTTCTATCTCTTCACATAAGTATTTATATTCATCTTTTATTGATGACTCATCGCATACTGAAACTGTAAAAAAATAACTGTTGTCCAAGCTTTTGATAGCTTTACTATTAAAATTACTGTTAACTACCACTTCTTTAATATCGTTGCTTATCAATGTTTGAATTAATGTTGGCACATCATGTTTTATTGAAGCTAACTTGGTTTCACCAGTCGTTGTTTCACAAATTGCTAAGGCATAGCCATAGCCATAATCCACAAGGCTTGCTAAAAAGACGCTACTTTTTTCATCAAGTAACTCTTCCATAATTGTGCCTGGAGTAACAACTCTTACCACATCTCTTTTCACCAATCCTGTTGCTTGAGAAGGATCTTCTAATTGTTCAACTATAGCAACCTTATAACCTTTATTTATTAATCTTTGGATATATCCTGTAACAGCATGATAAGGCACACCACACATAGGCACCCTTTCTTCTGCTCCCGCATTTCTTCCAGTTAAAACTAAATCTAATTCATGAGATGCTATTTTTGCGTCTTCAAAAAACATTTCATAAAAGTCTCCTAAACGATAGAAGACTAGTGCATCACGATATTTTTCTTTGAGTTGCAAATAATGCGTCATCATTGGTGTGTATTGAGTCATTATTCTTACTCCTTTAAGCTTTATATTCTAAACAGTCTTGGTAGTTTTTAATTTCTTTACGTATCTTTCTACATAGTGCTGTGCTTCCTGGCCCATAGTTAATTATATAACCATAATATCTTTCGATTACCTTATAGGCTTTTCCATCAATAATGTTTCGTACATTAATCTTTTCTTTATCATATAAAACTACAATAATGGCTGTTGCAGATGAAGTGATTTTTTTTATGTTTGAAATTCCGCCAAGATTTTCGATATATTGTTTTACTTCAATAATTTGTTTTTCTCTTTCTAAGAAATAATGAGCTAATACTCTATAGAAAATGAATACCAATATTTGATATACAATAAAGACAACGATTCCAATTAAAACAATTCTCTTTACAGCTGGAAACAAATTCACATCTCTTGAATATTTAATTAATTCATAAATGTTTCCAGTAGCAAGAAAACCTGGGTTACCAAAAGCACCACAACCTAAATAGGTATTAGTTAATCCACATGCTAAATGGATTAAAGCACACATTGTTATATGCATTCCTAATAAAACTGGCGCAGTAAATAATAATACTAACTCCATTGGTAAGGTTGCTGCTCCAAATAAAGAAGTGACAATTCCTAACAAAACCAAACCTATAGATCTATTTCTTTCTATTTTGTCAGAAACATTAACATAATAAGATACTATCAACGATGGTATTGCAAAAAGATTAATAATATAACTTGCACTTATATATCGCCCTGTTCCGATTGATATATCATTTGCTTTATATTGTTCAATCCAAATGTTAATATCACCTAGAATTGTAACTTCAGCTGAGTTAACCCAACTCCCACCTAGGTTGCCAAACAAAAAGTTGTTTGTCAAAATTTCTTCCATTCCAAGAACATTTAAAATTTGCCTTATTAAACCATAGACGTACATAACTCCTGGATTAGAGTGATTTTTCGAAATCCAATTCATAATATTATTTAAAATCATTACTAAATAACCATACTCATGACTTACTACAACACCAGCTACAATAGTGAAAACTATTGTCATCAAAAAGAACCAAATATCATTGTCAATGAATACAAACATCCCATAGTTATATCTTTTTCTTGAAAGTTTGTATGATACCATAACAATAAAGATAACGATTATACTGGCAATAATTCCAAGATTAATAGGAGACTTAACAATTGCATTTCCTGATGCATTTATTGTTTCGTATGATAAACCTAAAATTTCTTTATAGTAAGTGGCACTAAAAGATGTTTTAGCAAAGAACATTGTTACAACATTTAATAAAGCATAACTAATCATTGTCGCAATTACTGGAATTACATCCTTATGTGTTTTTCCAATATAATTTATTGCTAAAACGAAAGGAAAGGCATCTACAAGTAATTTGCCACTATATCCACACATCGAAATAACGAGACTTATAACCTCGCCATTTGTTTTTATACTTCCTATTCTCATTAAGACAAAGCCAATAAACAGCATTCCTAATGCGAAATTAATTGATTCAATAATTCTATACCATTTATTATTCATTTAGTTACCCTTCCTGCTTTCAAAATAGTTGTTTTAAATTCTCTATCCATCTTTGAGGTTTATAATGAGCAATCTGAACAAACCTATCTGATAGTACGCATGTTATTTGAAGCTCCCCCTCTAAATCAACATCATATCTATCAAAGCACAATTTCGTATTACTAAAATCTTCGCTAATAAAATCAATCTTTGTTGATCCTAACAACACTATTGGATTAATAATTGAATTGAAATGTGAATGGTGAATGCCACCAACTTCTTTTAGTTGTAACACATTTAATCCAGGTTGAACTATTGCTCCTGATATTGATCTATTATATCCAGTTGATCCTATTTGGGTTGAAACACACATTCCTAAACCATGAAATGTTTCTAATTTTTCATCATTTAGCAAAACGTCTATTACCTTCGTTTTATAACTTTCGATTCTCATTTCATTTACAGCATAAAATTTTTTTCCGTTAGAAAGATCTATTTTTAATAAATATCTCTTTTCTATTTCTGGTTTTTTTGTCAGGATCTGACTAACAAATTCTTTCATTTCTTTTAGTGTGAAATCAGCAAAAAAACCTAGCGTTCCAGTATGGATACCAGTAAAAGCTGTTTTATCCAGTCGATAAATATATTTATGAATAGCTGACAAAAAAGTACCATCGCCTCCAATGACACAAACTATATCAGGACTTGCTTCATCGTATTGCATGTTTCCTTCTAATAGTTGTTTTTGAATTGTCATAGCGACCTTTATAGATACAGCATCATTTTTAGATACAATAGCAAACTTTTTCATAGAATTCTTTCCTTCTCTATTTAATTATTGTATCATATTTGAGAGGTGTTATTCCACATGAAACAGCAACTAGAAATAGAATTTAAAACTCTAGTTAGTAAAGAACAATTTGATAAACTCAGTGACTTATATCGACCATTGCTGTTTGTCAAACAACATAATTACTATTATAGTTCACTTAATTCTGAACATTCTTTTAGAATAAGAATTAAAGACAATCAAAAAATCTTTGCCTTAAAAGAAACATTAGGGGATAAAATATTAGAACATGAAAAAACGTTTACTGGTCAATTTTATGAAGATAACGAGATTGAAGTTGTTCTTAACAAACTAAATATTTTACCTCCTTTTAATCTGGTGGGTGAACTAGTTACTTATCGTGCAACCATTGAAACTGCATTGGCTGATTTATGCTTTGATATTAATTGTTATAACGATTTAATTGACTATGAAATTGAATATGAAATTAAAAAAGACCACGATGGTCTTTGTGTATTTAAAGAAATTTTGTCTAAAGCAAAAATTGAGTATGTACAATCTTATGCATCAAAATATAAAAGGTGTATTTCATCAAAAGAATAGTGTTCTCCACTATTCTTTTTCGTACAAATAATTTATCCCTATTTTATTCAACATTTCTATTTGCGAGTCACTAAATTCTCTATTAGAAACTACTATAATTTTTATTTTTTCTTTTATTGTTTGTTCTACATTTAGCATTAAGCAAACCAACTGTCCAATCATTCTATAATAATTCTCTGTGCTATCTCTGATGTTTGTTTGAAACAAATAGTATAAAATGTTTGGTTTACCAAAATTTATAAATCCAATATGTCTATTGTTTATCCATAGATGATTATCAATACTGTGTTTTTTATCTATTTTTTTATAATATTGTTTAGTAATTTCATCTTCGATTCCTAGTGATTCCATTATCGTAGCAATCTTATATTGCATAAGTTGTTGATTAAAACTACTTTCATCTGCCTCACTTTGTATTGAACTCCATAAATCCAAGCCTATCTTTTGAGCTTCCTCTAAAATTCTCAGGGTTTGCTTTCCTTCGTGTTTGTCTACATAAGTGAAACTTTCTAAATTGCTTGGAATCTCATAGCCTAAATCAGATAGATAAATTGGGCTTCTAAAAAATACAACTCTATCTAGAACTAGACAATTAATTTTTTCTGGCATTTCTTTTATTTTTTTACTTTTATCAATTGCTTCGTATAAATCTTTTTTTGATATATAACCAGTTTTTGTTTTATGCTTTCTCCACATCGTTGAAATTGACATTGATGAAGAACCCATAAACCTACCATAACCAACTAGCCCTTTTTCTTTTCTAGTTTTTGTAGCATTGTCTCTAGACAAGAAAAATAGCAAATCGCCAATATTAAAATCAGAAAAATTTTTCGTTGACAAACGCCAGAATACTATCGAGTTTGATCCATTCACTCGATGATATTCAATCATCTTTTCATCTGTAACATAAGCGATTGCTGCCATAGTTCACCTCTTATTGTTTTATTCTCCCTTTGAAGGCATGCATTAATGTAAGTTCGTCAGCATAATCAAGATTACTGCCTGTTGGCAATCCTGAAGCTAATCTTGTTACTATAAGATTTGTATTGGGCTTCAGTATCTTACATATGTATAACGCTGTTGTATCTCCTTCCATTGTAGAATTCGTCGCAATAATAATCTCTTTAGTATTTTCATTTATTCTGTCAAACAGATTTTGAAAATTCAAATCCTCTGGCAAAATACCTTTGATTGGAGAAATAGCGCCGTGCAACACATGATAGACACCATTATATAATCCCATTTTTTCTATCGCGATTAAATCCTTGGTCTGTTGCACAACACAAATTATTTCTTTATCTCTTGAAGGGTCTTCACAAATTTTGCATTTTTCACTTTCAGTTAAATTGCCACAAATAGTACATTTATGTATTTTCTCTTTTACTAATAATAGCTGATTAGCAAAAGCTTCTATCTCTTCTTTTGGAAGTTCTAAAAGTCTCATTGCATATCTTTCGGCTGTCTTTTGACCCACCGAAGGCAAAAGCCTTAAATATTCCATTAGTTTTTCCAGGGTATTTGGGTACATATATTACTCTCCAACAACATCAAATCCATCTTTTCCAAATAGAGAAGCCAGCCTATCTTCGGTTGTTATAGTTTCCTCTTGCTTTTTTGGAGTTGTTTTTTTTGGTTTTTGAGTCTTACTTCTCTCGCTTTTAAAATAAGTAATCAAAAACTCTTTTTCTTCTTTAGTTACACAAACTATCTCTTTTCTATTTGGAAGATATTTTTCCATCATATTTTCCGCTATTATATTATTTTCCTTATTGTTGATAAAATTTGCATCTGTTCTATTATCAACTGTCAAAATAATATTAGTTTTACTTGAAGCCATAATTTCCGCTTCCTTTATTAAATTTATCAATTGTTTTTCCAAACCGAAGAAACTATCAACAAAAATTCCATTTATAATTTTAGCATCTACCTCTTTGATTTTTTTTGTTGACTTTAAAAGCATTTGATAATATTCTTCATCACTAAAAGATTTGTTTTCAACTATTACAGGTTTCTTTTCTTCTTTTTCTGCCACTTCTTTTTCAACAACGATTGGTTCTTCATTAAATTCAACCATTTTCAAAAGACAAACTTCTAGATAAGTTAATGTATTTGTAGCATCACGATATTTTGATAGTGTATCTATTAAATAGTCAACATACGTTAGCAAAGTGTTTGAATCAAACATTGATGCCATTTTTTGAACGTTTTCTTCATTTAACACACTTAAAGTATCCAAATTTTTACTATAAATATATACAACTGTTTCTTTAGCAATATCTATTAAATCAGTCGTTAATCTTCTAATATCAATACCATTTGTTTCAATTTCCGATAGTTTTTCTATCAATTGTTTTACTTCTTTTTCATAGATTAATTGGTATAATTCAATTTTATCAGCTGTCGTTGCTACACCATAAACAGCACTGACATCCTGTATATTTATGTCATCTTGAGCATAGGCAATACATTGATCTAAAATGCTCAAAGCATCTCTCATTCCTCCATCAGCTAAATCAGCAATAAGTGATATAGCTTCTTTTGAACAATTAATCTTTTCCTTTTCACAAACTTGAGCCAAACTATTTTGAATTACCTTTTTGCTAAGTTTTTTAAAGTCAAAACGTTGACAACGCGAAATTATTGTTGATGGTATTTTATGAGGTTCAGTTGTTGCAAGAACAAATATACAAAAAGAAGGTGGTTCTTCAATTGTCTTTAACAAAGCATTAAAAGCACCTGTTGTCATCATATGCACTTCATCAATGATATAGACTTTGTATTTTCCGCTCATTGGAGCATATTTAACTTTCTCTACAAGTTCTCTAGCTTCATCAACCCCATTATTTGAAGCAGCATCCATTTCTACCACATCCGGATGTGCTGATTCTTGTATATCAATACAACTTGCACAAGCGCAACACGGTTTTTCGTTTTCTGATTCACAATTAACCATTTTTGCTAATATTTTCGCAATTGATGTTTTCCCTGTTCCTCTTGGACCACAGAAAAGATAAGCATGCGCTAATTTATTATGTTTAACAGCATTCTTCAATGTTTCTACGATATGCTGTTGACCAAACACNTCANCAAAATTTTTCGGTCTATATTTACGATATAATGCTAAATATGCCATAACTTCCCTCTTTTGTANCTATATTATACTATAATAACTAATCTTTTTGTTGCTTAGCTCTGATGTTTTTAAAAAATGTTTGCATTAANTTTGAGCAATCTTTTTCCATAATTTGTTTTCTAACGTNAGGATAATGAGAAAAACCTTGAATTGTNGTTAAATCAAATACTGATCCAAAAGCACCAGCTTTTTCATCACTTGCACCATAATAAACATTTGCTATTCTTGCTTGCATAATTGCACCAGCGCACATTGGACAAGGCTCCACTGTGATATAAATTGAACAATTATCAAGTTTCCAACTACCAATATTTTTACAAGCCTGTTCAATCGCTATTATTTCTGCATGACCAACTACAGAATTTCTGTTTTCTCTACAATTATGTCCTCTACCAATAATTTCATCATTTAAAACAACAACAGCTCCTATTGGAACTTCGTTTTTTTCTAATGCTTTTTTAGCCTCTTTTAGAGCTTCTTTCATATATTGTTCTTTTTCCATTTTGTGCTCCTACAAATAAAAAGGTACACACACATCTCGCTTACGTGGCTGCTTCATTCCTGACCTGACCAAATTAAAGTCTGACATGTTGTACCACTTATATTATACTAAATTAATTCTTTTTTTCAATGTTTGGTAGCACTTATTATTATTTCGCATTAAACCTAATAACCTTTAACAAAGTAGTTGTAATATTCATCAAAAGTTATATCGTGTTCTTTAATAAATAAAGCTACTTCTTTTCCTACATATCTATAATGCCAATCTTCCTTATAAAATCCAGTCAAATGTTCTTTCCCTCCCTGATACCTACAAATAAAGCCATACTCCCAACAATGTTCTTTTGTCCAATCAAACATTTTAGTGTATGTATTATTACCTTCTAAAGGGAAAACCCTTATATCCACGCTTAATCCCGTCTGGTGTTCGCTATGACCTGGTCTAGCGACACTAATATCCGCTATTTCTAAACCATAATTCTTCTTTTTCCTATTATAAAGTGTTCTTTGAAAATCATAATCTCTATAGGCGCTGCGTCCTATAATTTTGATTTCCAAAAGATTATCTCTTGCTACCTTAGACATTTCCTCTAATGCATCGTATGCATCTTTTACCATCTCAACATCATCATAGATAGTATATTTTTTATCAACACGCACCAAGTTAGCGGGTTCATAATCACTTGGCAAACAATAAAATTTATTACAAAGTATCAGCACCCCTTTAGATAAATCAGCGGGCATAATATTTGTATAAAACTCTTGATCAGCATCACAATTAACAATCTCTACAATTTGTCTTGAAGTATAGTCGTTGTTTTTCTCATATAATTTCATATATCTTTCTAATCTAGTAGGCATAAAGAAATCAGTATGAATTAAATCTAGAAATTGTTTTGTAGGTTCTATGTCTTCCAATCCTAAATTAATTATGTAAATTACATCGTTTGGTTCTACATTGCTATTCTTTTTGGAATAGTAAACACATTTTTTAATTGTTATTTTATCCATATCCAAATGAAGATATTCAGCCAAAACATCATCATACGTCATATCCAGTAGTTGTTTTTCGTTCAAGACAACCACGTCGTTAATTGAAGCTGTCTTGTTTTCGAAGAAATACTTTATACATTCAATTCGGTTTGGTTGTTTAATTAAATCAATAAAACTGTCGTAATATAACACTTT
>JGI24710J26742_10000518_pt1 | contig 35753 bp, 32 predicted proteins | sample BioPla2DNA2_FD_26742 | JGI IMG/M metagenome (IMG submission 26742)
CGGATAATCTATAATTCCTTGATTGCTGTAAGATTTAATAATTTCGGAGACGCAGTAGTTTTCCAAAATAGCACCTGAATATGCGCCGTGTTGGAGTACTTCCGCAGTCTTCCATCTGCCCAGATACCCGCCAACCCGGTATCAAAAAAATACAAAACAAGTGCTTTTCTAACACGCTTCAGATGATTGTTCGAAAAAGTCGGAATTATATACACCATACCGCTTGCCTCTAAAACGCCTATCCACGATTTTATCGTTTTCTAGTCCACCTCAACCTCTTGGGCAATTGCGGCATAATTGAGTTCCTGACTCGTTCTTGCCGCCAAAACCGTAATGAAACGATTAAAAAGCCGCAAATTCTGAACGGCAGTCAGCTGTATTACATCTCGTGGAAACTCTGAAATCCTTTTGGTTGCCGTGTTTTCCCGCTTTAGCATTATTATGGCATCCTTCCCCTGCCCTGAGAAGAGGTCATAAATAAAACGCTGTTATCAGCTATTTTGCAATTAAAAAACACATTAAAATTAAGCTTTTCTGCATGTAGCATTTGTCTGACATCAGGTGTTGAATAATTTCAGGTACAACAATCTATACCTGAGCACCTATCATCTTCTACACGAGTGATGAACTGTGCCTCATAGAATCTATATTTCTGATTTTGCGCTATCGTATTTTCCTTTGACAATCTTCAAAATACTCCGAAGCATTCTTTCTCCCAAATTTTTATCCCGCTTCATCAGGCGAATGTAGCTCATAACATTCGGATACTGCGATATTAATCCAAGATTGCGGTATAGCGGGAGCGCAATTCTTTCAACTTCATTTAAAGTATATTCACTCAGAATAAAGCTTAAGCTACATTCTTGCTCGTCGAGCCAATCAGAGAGAGCCTCATCCATTTTTTTAGATTCCATGTCGTCAAAATCGGGAAATCCGTTAGTTTCGGCGCAAAAATGATTTACATTGACTTCTGTTCCCGCCATATTAAAATCAATAAGGCCCACAAATTTCCCGTCTTTAATTAAGATATTTGAGCTATTCAAGTCACCTTGAATGACTGTTCGCGGCAGATCTTTGTATATTTTTTTCAGGTGGGTTCTGTTTTCCTTGTTAGCCAAAGCGAAGGCTGCAGCAAGTGTAGAAAAACCCTCATCGTCCAGAAACTTAAGTAATGTATTCAGGTTTTCTTGTTTTTCATCCACTTCTTCATCGAACGGCGCGAGGTCAAAAATCGACCACATGCTAAACGTTTCCGACAAATCTACCCCGCTGAATTTTTTAGAAAATCTTCCTGTCATCTTTAATAAATCCGGATGAACATCTCTGATAAAGAGCTCTTTATCCATCGCTTCACAAGTTTCATAAGCCAAATATTCAGATAAATAAGCAATTTGATCTTCCATTGTCAGAATGTATTTACCAAAATCATTTTTCAACAATTTAGGAGCAAGGACGTCAATTTGACGATAACGTGCCGCCAGTTTATCGATTTCCTCAAGTCTTTTTTCTGTTATTTCACTACCGTCATGAATCCGCAAAATATACTTGTCCTCAATAATAATATTCAATCTATAACTATTATTCCTACTCGAATCAATAATTCGGTATTCTGAAAAATGACCTATACCATAGTATTGCAAAATTTCCGCTATACGCTCTCTATCCATTTCGATACTCCAAATTACTTTATCCGCATCCTAATAACTTTCGTCTCCGTTATTTCACTTCTTACGACAGATAAATAAGAGATGATTTGTAGCACCTAGCAGCTCTCGCTTTTGCGAAAATGCCAAGTACCAATCAGTAAAGGCTTTGAAATCTTCATCAGAGATGGCGAAGTCGGTTCTTGATTCTATGGGCTCTAGAAAACCATCCGTACCGACAATGGTAATCCATTCTATCGATTTATCCTCAAACAGACTTTCAAACTTGACGATATCCTATCCCGTAAACACCTGCTCCTTGAAGTGTTTTACTTTGTAATCTTTTGTAAAATACTCATTTTGTCCGTCTGACCAATTGCCATAGAAATAATTTGCATACATAATTCCGAAAACAGAATGAAAGGCAAACAACATGACGCCGCCCGGTTTTGTGACACGAATCGCTTCGTCGATGGCTTTGTGGATGTCTTCCGGCTCATACAGATGATAAAGTGGCCCAAGACTCAAGGTAACATCAAAACTGTTATCACTCAGATAGTCGAGATTTGTCGCATCGCCCTGATATAACTTTATATTATCAATCCCTATACTCTTTTCCCGCAATACCTCAAAGTTGCTTTCTACTAACTCCACAACGCTTACATACATACCTTCTTTTGCAAGTTGAATAGAATATCTGCCATTCCCTGCTCCCAGTTCAAGAACTTTCGACTCCAGAGTTGCAAATCTTTGAATATAATTCATTGTTACATTATATTCCAGCTGACCTTACCTGGATTGTTGCCGTCTCAAATCCTCAACTACCTGATTATGTCGCTCTTTGTAAACACTCCTATCCCTCCAGTTATAAGTCTATGTTTATGACTACATTTTTTCCCTTTACATAATTATGACATCCTCACGAGAGAAGAAGTCATAATATAATGTTATTTTTTCTATGTTCAAGCCTTGCAAAACTCTCTAAAACCAGCCTTTTCCATCTGTCGTATTTGTCTGACATCAGGGTGCCGGCAATTTCCAATATGTAGCACTTTGATGCCGCATACACATTAATGTAAGTATTTTGACATTATTTACGTATTTCTATAAAACTCTACACTTCAACAATAAGGATACTTTCTTTACCATATTCCGCTTTTTCTTTTATCATTCCATTGATGAAATAAAAAGATCCACCGATCCCTCCGGGTTCGGTCTCATGCGAAATTGAATTAATCATCAAAACCCTGTCAGCACAAAGCAATGCTTGCTGAGCGTAATCCACTTCGTAAACTTGTTCCCACTCCTCAAGCGTGAAATTCAAAAATACGGGCCATATTATGAGACCGTTCGTTTTATACATTTCAAGATAATCCCACATATCACCACATATAGCAAGCATGATTGAATTCCCTTTATAGATAAATTCTACGACGTCATCACCTTCCTTATAGTGATCATCTGTGAGCAGATATTCTTTCCATCCACGAGATATACGTCGATAATTATACGAAAGACATCCCTTTTCAATGACAGCACAAGACGAATAAAGACGATCATCTTCTCGCTCGATATATCCAAAAATTAAGTCGAGTCCATACTTCTTTGATAGCTTGCAAACCGAATTCATCCGTTCGGAATCTTGTTCTATGGCAATGCGTTTATCAGCCTCAAATTCCCAACAAAGCGAATCAAATCCTTGTAAAAACGCTTCTCCAAAGCATAGTAAATCAACTTTGCCTGAAGCTTCCTTTACTCCTCGTTCAATTTGGGAAAGATTAAATAATATATCTCTATTTTTAAATTCAAACGTCGCTAGTCCTATTCGCATTTTTATGCCTTTCTTTTGCCAAACTCTATACTATACTATCTTGAAACACCGCAACGCTGTCATTTACCAGGGCTGCTTTCGCATCACTCTAACACCCCTGAGGAGAGCTCGAAGATAAAATGCTGTGATTACACGTTTTGAAACTGTCTCTCCCTTTGAGATCAAAGGTAAAGTATGTCAGATGCTAAAATTTGAATTCTGTCGAACTGCATTCAAGATGGGTGCGATATATGACTTATCTGTCCAATCACACTTCTCGTCTCCCGCTTCCATAAGTGCTTTTTCCCATATCTCATATTCTTCGGGATTCTTTTTTGCCACAACTTTTCGCAACAACTTGCAAAGGTTTCTATCAACTATACTCATGTTTTCCATATCCCATGCACCTCGACAATAAAAACAGGGAATATCAGCTAAAGAATCCTGCATATTATGGGAAACAATTTGTTTAAATGCATTTTCTTCATATGGGGATGCCCCGACAAAGAATACTATTATTTTTTTCCCTGACAATTGATTGATATGCTTTTTCAAAAAAGACAATCCTGCAATACCTGAAGCATAGAGACCGCCGCCAAAAATGATGACATCATATTTTCTAATTTCTTCAATTCTTGCTTTTTTTGTCTCTACGCAGTCAAATCCGGTTTCTTCTGAAATCCAATTTGCATAGCGCTTTGTCGCTCCATATTTGGACTGATAAAGTATAATTCCGTTCATATTCCCTCCATAAATTTATTTTAATATTTTCTCCCCAATCACAACGTAATACATTTGTCTTTTATTATGCAACGTTTTTATCACATAGTTTGTAAATTCTCTGAAATCCCATTCACGTCTGTATTTTTCCTCTTTAACATTCGCTCTTTTTATGTCTCAAAAACGGAAATATTCATCGCATGACAAACCCGACAGTGATGCCCTCCTTGCCTGTTTTTTTTATGATATATATTCACATATAAAGGAACATTCCTATGAGATGACTCCGCCACATTTCTCCCTTTTTTCCAAAAAACAGAAAACAGCATAGCCGATGGCTATGCCGTATTGAATATAGGATCCGTTCACTGACTATTCTTTATTGAGCGCGAAACCAATACTCCTCTTCCCGCGAGCGGTACTGAAGGATCTTCTGATTTCGGCTGGCAAGCTGCACACCATAACGCGATCGATACCCCGGAAGATCATGATGATAGGCGCCGTACTTTAGATAAATATCACCTCTGAGGTCTCTTATATCCGGCACTTTGTGAAGAAACTGTTCGATCGTAAGGCCTGTGTAGATCATGACTTTCAAATCACGGGAGACAGCCTCGCGGGCAAGATCGAGCATCTCATCGGGCTGCTCACTCCACTCAAGCCCTCCGAGAATCATCCCTTCATGAAACGGATTTCGCTTGATTGTATCGACGATCTCCTCAGCTGAGGCTTTTTTTACCTCGAGTCCCTTTAGATGCTTGTTAAAGCAGTTTTTACAGTTCATCGGGCAAGAAATGGCGCACACAAGCGCTCCGACAAAAGGAGCATCTTCAAATCTTTCCTCTTCTATCAGCAGATATCTGATCACAATTGCACCCGATCCATAAATTCGCTCCTCTTCCCGTCATTGAAATGCTTCACATTTCTGAGATAGCCTGTAATACGTTGGTATTTTTCCACAGGCTTGCTACATGTCGGGCAGACTTCGCAACTTTCTTCAATATATCCGTGGTCTTCACAATAGTGGTTTACAGGCGACAAAGAGAGATAGGGAATCGAGTAGTTTTCACAGACGGATCTGACCATATGCTTCGCCTGCAAGGCGTGAATGGGCGATTTCAGATAGACATGAACGACGGTTCCTCCGGTGAACTTTGTCTGCAACGACTCCTGATGATCGAAGACCTGGCGGATGGATTCGATCTGATGGACCGGGATATGACAGCTGTTCGTATAGTAGGGAGCTTCCCTTGTCCCCTGGACAAAGATATCCGGATACTCCATGATGTCTTTTCTCGCCAGTCGAAATGCCGTTGATTCAGCCGGCGTCGCCTCCAAATTGTAGAGATTTTCCGTCTCTTCCTGGTAGTCGCTGAGTTTTTCCCGCATGAAATCAAGCACACGCTCACTGAACTCTTTTCCCTCGGGGCTGAGAATTCCCGTCCCTAAGAGATTGACGCACATCTCGTTGAGTCCGACAAGGCCGATCGTGTGAAAGTGATTGGCAAGCGTTCCCACATAGGTATCAAAAGCGGGAATCAAGCCCGTACCTACGATATTTTCTTCCAGAAACACCCGTTTTTTCTCAAGAGAATCCTTTGCCAGATCCATGACATCCAGAAGTTTCTCGAAAAACTCCTCTTTCGATCGACTTTGATAGGCAAGGCGTGGAAGGTTGATCGTGACAACGCCGATTGATCCTGTGCTCTCTCCCGCTCCGAAGAGCCCTCCGTTTCTCCTTTGAAGCTCCCGAAGGTCGAGACGAAGCCGACAACACATGCTTCTGGCATCTTCCGGGCGCATGTCGGAGTGGATAAAATTGGCAAAATATGGATATCCGAATTTTCCGGTCATCTCCCACAACAGTTCATGCTTCGGATCGTCAAAGTCAAATTCTTCATGGATATTGTAGGTGGGGATCGGATAGGCAAACGGTCTTCCGTCCGCATCGCCTTCAATCATCAGCTCGCAGAAGGCACGATTGAATAGATCCATCTCTTTCTGGCAATCCCCATAGGTATAATCTTGCTCCTCGGCTCCGATGATGGCGAGCTTGTCTTTCATATCCGAGGGAGGACATAAATCGAGGGTGATGTTGCTAAACGCCGGCTCGGCTCCCCCTCTTGAATTGGAGTTTACTGAGAAAATGAAGTTTTGGAGCGACTGCTTTACCTGCTCATAATTCAGCTGATCGTGACGGATAAAAGGCGCCAAATACGTATCGACGGAACTGAAGGCCACTGCACCCATGATCTCATTTTGAAACACCGTGATGAGATTGCTGAGCTGATTGAGAATCGATGCAAAGTGCTTAGCCGGCTTGCTCTTTGGAATATTTGGCACACCCTGCACCCCTCTTTCAATGACGCTCCTCAAAGAATAGCCGCAGCAATACAAAGTCAGCCCTCCCAAGTCATGAATGTGCATATCTCCTGTCTCATATGCCCGACGGATGGGCTCGTCATATACTTCATTCAGCCAATAATCTTTCGACACTTCTGCCACCACATGTTTGTTCAACGCTCCAAAACTGTAGGGAGAATTCGAGTTTTCCCGAACTTTCCAATCCGTGGAGTACAGATATTGTTCAATCATTTGCTTGCTGTTCATACAATCTCCATAAAAAAATTCCCCTGAGGGAAGGAAACAAAAACGACGCGTTCTCCATTCCCAAGATGCGCTGTTGCAATGCAGCCGGTCTCCTGGCTTGCCTTCATCCTCGGACTTCCCTTCCCTCTCGGTGGTTAAAGTCTCCGTCCGGCCTACAGTAGTGGATGCTGCCGGGGCTTGAACCCCTGTTCCCGCCACCGCACTGCTAAAAATCATAATAGCACTAAATATAGTATAGGTCAATATAAAAACTTACCATATGTAGTGCATCCGAATGTCTCGGTCAACTCGTCAACCATTGCAATTTGCGCCTTCCCTCATTTAAATCCAACTTTTGAAAGTTGATTTAGAGTTAATCTATATCCAGGCGACAAGCTTTTTTGGAAAAAAACGCCGGCATCTTCGGCCGGCACCGGTAAATCGGATCAAAAAGTGAGGATTTCTTATCTTCTGCAGGGAATCGTTCGCTTGCCGCATTCGATTGCGCTATTCAGACAAGTTGTTCTCCTGCTGATGACGAAATACCCAAAAACCGTCGCGAGGGTCTTTATTCCACCCACAGTCGACAAAGAGGATTTCCTCAAACATCCCACTCGACTCAATGGCTTGAAAATATTGAAAGGACGGATAATAGAGCAAGAGGTCCACCGTCCGGTCCCGTTCGTCGATTGATCGCAGAATTTGCCCCATCACAAGTCGAAAAATCCAATCCGAAAAGGGATGGAAAAAATAAAAGACATTTGCGTGAGGCGGTGGAAAGTATTCTTCGGCCTTTAGCTCAAGAAAATCGATGCTCACGTCATCGGAAGAAAGTCCCTTCTTCAATGCATATTTTTCCTTATTCACCCCGGCTCTGTAGAAACGGTCTCGGTCCACTTCAAGTCCGATGCCCGGCATCTGCAGGCGATGATGGAAATAAAAATTAATCCTTCCCAGAGCGCTTCCGTAGTCAATGAGAAACGGGTCTTCCGGAGGATCGTACGCATCGATCAACACTTCGAGAGCTCGATAGGGCGTAGGCTCTCCTCGGTGATAATCAAACATCACTCCGTCCCATTCCTGAATCTCGCAAGTGTGAATGCCCAACATTCTATCGTTTTCAATCTCTTTTTTTGTAAATGTGATCTCTGCCAATCTGAACTCCTTCACGGTGCCGTTCATCTTCTGTCCATACAAAAAAAGGGTCTCCGAAGAGACCCTCCAATTTCGATCTATACCATCTCTTTGAGATCGTCGGCGATGATCAGTTTGGCGCTGGTGGCTTCCTGCACCTGCTCCACTGTAAATTCGGGATTGATCTCAGTGAGGACAATGCCTTCTTCGGTGATTTCCATCACGCCCATTTCAGTGACGATCATGTCGACAACTTCAACACCTGTGATCGGAAGTCTCACCTCAGGAAGAATTTTAGGATTGCCTTTTTGTGTGTGTTCCATGGCGACGATAACTTTTTTGGCGCCGCTGACGAGGTCCATAGCTCCGCCCATGCCGGGAACCATTTTTCCGGGAATCATGTAGTTGGCAAGCGTCCCTTTTTCATCCACTTCCAAGGCTCCGAGAACGGTGATGTCAAGGTGTCCACCGCGGATGATGCCAAAAGAAGTGCAAGAGTCGAAGAACATGCCGCCGGGCAGAATGCTTGAAGGAGCTCCGCCTGCATTGACGATACGCATCGTGATGTCGTCTCCTTCAGGCGCGGGGCCAAGTCCCACGAAGCCGTTCTCACTCTGGAACGTTACATCTATTCCTTCCGGAACAAAGTTTGCCACGCGGGTAGGAAGTCCGATACCTAAGTTGACCAGATCTCCGTCGTTCAGCTCTTGCGCAACGCGCTTAGCAATGAAATCTTGCATCTGATTTTTATCCATCACAGCTTATCTCCTTGTACGATATAGTTCACAAAGATTCCGGGGGTGCGCACGACATTGGGATCGATTTCACCCACTTCGACAATCTCTTCAGCTTCAACAATAACTGTGTCAGCAGCGGCAGCCATGAGAACATTGAAATTCTGTGTGGAACCTTCGTAGTAAATATTGCCTTTTTTGTCAACTTTGGTGCCGTATAGAAGCGCTACATCAGCACGAAGAGGCTTCTCGAGAATCCACTCGACTCCATCGATTTCGACAATCTGCTTGCCTTCCTGGACGAGTGTGCCGTAGCCGGTTCTCGTCAGTACACCGCCGAGGCCCGATCCGCCTGCTCGCACTTGCTCAGCAAGAGTTCCCTGAGGAGTCAGAATGACTTCCGTCTCTCCGCTGTTCATCTGATTGCCCGTCTCGCGATTCGTGCCAACATGCGATGCAATGATCTTCTTAAACTGCTTGGCAACGACCATCTTGCCGACGCCTCTGTCGACAAAACCGGTATCATTGCAGATGAGGGTCAGATCTTTCTTTCCGCTCTCTACAAGGGCGTCAATAATCTTCAACGGGGAACCACAGGCGAGAAAACCTCCCACCATGATGACATCGCCGTCTTTAATCTTTTCGACGGCTTCCTGAACTCCTATGACTTTGTTCATGTTACCACCTTTCCTAACGTACTTGTTTAATCCTGTACAATTATATCATTACCCCGCTCTCAATCAAGAGAAACCTTATTTATCTTTTGAAAGTTTGAGTTGCTCGAAGAATTTTTCATCTCTTTTCGTGACGACCTCCGTGACTTTGTCTCCCGGATAGTCATAAAAGCCTTTCTTAGCCTTCGTGCCGAGTTCTCCCTTGTCCATTTTCTCCTGTAAAATGGCGGGAACATCTTTTCTGTCGCTGAGCTGCGCAAACAAATAGCTGGAAATATAATAGAAAGTGTCAAGCCCTCCGAGGTCGGCTGTCTGCAAAGGTCCGATATGCGGATATCGGAAGCCCGGACCGAACCGCATGGCTTTGTCTATATCTTCGGCCGTCGCAATGCCCTCATCGAGAATATGCAATGCTTCCCGGAATACCGCAAACTGTAGCCTGTTGCCTATAAATCCCGGGGCGTCTTTTAACACAACGACGCTTTCTTTTCCGATTTTTTCAATCAGATCTTGCAGGACATCGACCGTCTCCTGAGAAGTCTCATAACCTTTAATGAGCTCAATCAATGGAATGATGTTCGGCGGATTCCACCAGTGCATGCCTATGAATCGATCCTTATGCTCGAGATCTTCACTTTGTGCATTAATGGAAAGTCCGGAGGTGTTGCTCGCTAAGATACAGTCGCGATCGACAATAGCCTCAACTTCCTTCCAGAAGACCTTTTTGACATCGAGCTTTTCTACAATCGCTTCAATGATCAGCTGACAGTCTCGGAAATCCTCCTTGGTCGTACTATAGGATATGTTCTTATTTACTCGCTCGATGCCTTCTGAGGTGATCAAGTTCTGATTTTTCAATATTTCTACATTTGTCGCAATGATCTGTTTGCCGACCTCAAGAAATTTCTCCGCAATGTCAACGATGACGACTTCATAGCCGTACTGAGCAAGAATTTGAGCAATTCCCGAACCCATCGTCCCGGATCCGGCAACACCGATTTTTTTCACAAGAGACATGTTTACCTCCTTTATTGCCCGGAGTGAATACACCAAAAATGAGGTGCGCAAAGCGCACCTCGTCTACTGTTAATAGATACCCAAACTTCCGAGGATGATCGCAGGAACCGATGCGACGATCGGAAGAACGAGGGAAGTCATCATAATGTCAATATAGCTTTCCTTGTGCGTCATGCCGGTAACGGCAAGGAGAGTCAGTACAGCGCCGTTATGGGGAAGAGTGTCGAGTCCGCCGGAAGCCAGGGAGGCAACGCGGTGGAACGCTTCGGGACTGATGCCCTGAGCCTGTGCAATTTCCATATACTGGGGACCGAGCGCTTCAAGAGCGATACTCATGCCGCCGGAAGCGGAGCCTGTGGCACCGGCAAGTAGGTTGACAGCGATAGCTTCAGAAATAAGGGGGGTTCCTGGAACGTTTAAGAGCACATTCTTAAGCGTTTCAAATCCGGGAACGGTTCTGACAACGGTCCCAAATCCGACAGCTGCTGCCGTATTGAGGATGGCGGTGATGGATCCGATGGCTCCTGCCGAAATGGTCTTTGTAAATCCTTGATATTTGTCAAAATTGAGGACCATACAAAGAATGATGCCGGCGATCAGCGCCACGACGATATCGACTTTCAGGAAGTTCATGACGACGATGACGGTGATCAGGGGCAAGAAAGAGAGAAACCAATTCGGAAGTTTTGTGTCGTCAAATTCTGCAGCTGCTTTTCCTTCCGGCTCCGTAAAACAGTCACCCGCCGCCGTAAATTTCTTCTCACGATAGGTAAGCCATACCATGCCCAGGATGAACATCAAGACGGCCGCAAAAATACCCATAATAGGTGCAGCAGTGGGGGTCGTCCCAAAGTGACTCATCGGAATGAGGTTCTGAATCTGAGGAGTTCCCGGAATAGCTGTCATCGTGAAGGTAAAGCTTCCGAGAGCAATGGCACCGGGGATCAGCTTGCGCGTAATATTGGCGGCGCGGAAGAGTTCAAGTGCCAGGGGATACATGGCGAAAACAACGACGAAGAGGCTGATGCCACCATAGGTCAGCACGCCGCATCCGACGACAACGCCGAGAATGGCACGCCTGGGTCCAATAGTGTCAGTGAGCCATCTGGCGATCGAGCGGGCTGCTCCCGTATAGTCCATGAGATGGCCAAAGATAGCTCCGAGCATAAACACGGGAAACCACGTCTTAACATAGCCGGCAAGTCCCGTCATGTAAGTCTCGCGGTACATGGGCAGCAGATCCAGCCCGCCGGTGACACCCAGAATAATCGCACAGACAGGCGCCACCCAGAGAATAGAATATCCGCGGTAGGCGAGGAACATCAAAGCCACAAGGGCAAGAATAATACCAAACATAGTGTCTCCTCCTATAGTTTAATTAGCTGGCTGTCCAGCCGCCGTCGACGGGAAGCATCACGCCTGTAATGCTTGAAGCCGCATCTGAGCACAGCCACTTAGCCACTTCGGCAACGGTGCGAGGCTCGAGAAGCTTTTTGATGAATGCTTTTGAGAGCATAATTTCACTGACGACTTGATCTTCAGGAATACCGTGAGTTCTTGCCTGATCGGCAATTTGTTTGTCAACAAGGGGTGTGCGCACATACGCAGGGCAGATGGAGTTGACCGTAATTCCCAAGGGTCCACCCTCAAGAGCGGCTGTGCGAGTGAGGCCGGATAGGCCGTGTTTTGCAGAGATATAAGCACTTTTGTATTCAGAAGCAACAATACCGTGAATAGAGTTGAGATTGATAATGCGTCCCCAGCCGTTTTCCTTCATGGAAGGCCAGGCATACTTCGTGAGCAGGAAGGGAGCCGTAAGCATCAAGCTGATCATAAAATCCCATTTGTCTTCCGGGAAGTCTTCGATCGTTGAGACGTTTTGAATGCCGGCTACATTGATAAGAACGTCGACTCGTCCGTGTTTTTCCAACGCAAAGTCTATCAGTTTCTTGCAGTCTTCGCGTTTGCTCAGATCCGTTACGACATATTCGGTGCCAAGGGCAGCGGATTCCTTTTGAAGACCTTCTTCATTGATGTCTGCCATGACCACTTTGGCTCCGCTTTCGCTGAAAACCTGTGCCATCGCAAGACCAATACCGCTGGCAGCGCCCGTTACGACAGTTACTTTGCCATTTAGCATGTTTTCCTCCTTTTACGATGTTGTTCATTCATATTAAGAGCAAGAAGCGTGCCCTTTCCTCCGTCCCGAATTGACCCGTTCAGAAAATGCTCTCTGTTTAAAAATGCGTATTTTATCCGTCATTTGAAGAGTTTTCTTTATCATATATGTATGATAAAGAATTGTCAAGCCATGCTACATTATTTTATGTTTGTACTGATTTGTTTACACTTTTTGCACAAAAATGCAATAGTTGCACGGGTTTTCGAACACAAAAAGAGGGCCTCCGTGTCGTTGTGTTCAAAAACTCGACACTTATAGTCCTCTGCGTGTCATATTTATTACAAATTATTATATTAGATTGTATTTTCTCAGTTTGTCGTAGAAAGACGTCCTGGAAATCCCCAGCATCCTTGCTGCCTGACTCTTGTTTCCGCCACAAACGAGAAGAGCATCGGAGATGGCATTCGTTTCCGCAGTTTCAACAATGAGAGCCAAATTTTCGGGTTTTCGGTTGGAATCGATGCCCAACACTTTGGCGGGAAGATGTTCTTTTCTGATGATAGTTTCCCCCGCTCGCATGTCGTTGAGTGCTCGCTCTATGATATTTTCGAGCTCCCTGACATTGCCCGGAAAAGAATATGCTTTCAATAGAGTTAGCGCTTCCATAGAAATGCCCCGAAAGGGAATCTCCTCTCTTTCGGCAATCCTCTCGGCAAAGAAAGAGCTCAGCGGCGCGATGTCCCCTGTCCTCTCTCGCAAAGGCGGCATCATTATCGTCAATACATTCAGGCGATAATACAGGTCTAAGCGAAACAAACCGTCCTGTACCATCTCCTCAAGATTTCGATTGGTAGCAGCGATGATGCGCACGTCGACCGGAATCGACTCCGTGCTTCCGATGGGTTCAATCACCTTTTCCTGCAGAAAACGCAGGAGCTTGACCTGCATATTCATCGGCAGCTCGCCTACTTCATCCAAAAGCACGGTGCCTCCGTCGGCTGCCATGAATTTTCCGATCTTTCCTCCTTTAAGAGCTCCGGTAAAAGCTCCTTCTGTATAGCCAAACAGCTCCGACTCCAAGAGCTCGGCGGGAATGCCGGCGCAGTTAATCTTAAAAAATGTAGCATCTCTTCGTGCGCTGTTTGCGTGTACCGCTTGTGCAATGACATCTTTTCCCGTTCCGCTCTCCCCTAAAATCAGAAGTGTGGAGTTGCTCCTTGCAAACCGCAGAGCCTGCTCCTTGACTCGCTTCATCACAGGATCCTCTCCTATAACACAGTCCATGGAGTATTTCACACGATGGGAGCGGTCAAACTCTTCCTTGTACAGGTTGAGCTGATACGTCATAGAAGAAATCTGTTCAAAGAGTTCGGTCAAGTCGTCGACATTGCGAAAGATCACGCGCCCGATAGCGCCGACCACTTCCCCGTTTCTATAAACTGGGATACGCTTGACAATCGTGTTCTGTCCGTTGATCTCCTGAACGGCATTGTACTCGGGCACTCCCGTTTCCACTACGATGTGCATTCTCGTATTGTCGATGACTTCCGTGACATGGCGTCCGATCGCCCACGAGCGTTCCACCTTGAGAAAATCGGCATACGTCTGCGTCAGAAGCTGGATGATGCCCTGCCTGTCTACGTAGACGATCGCATCTTCTGCATTGTCAAGCACGACATCGAGGAAAAAGCGCTCTTGATTGTATGGAATGGAACTCATTTACTCCTCCTCGAAAAAAATCTCCGTTTGACGATAGTATATCATGGCGATCCGCACCGAAAAACGCAAATACCTCGCATTATTTCCCCGAGACTTGCATCGAGGAAAAGAGCATGGCCGGGCACAGCACCGATCCGCTGCCTATGCGAAGCGCATCTCCCAGCGCCTGTACGTCTTTCATCATCTGATAAAAATTGCCGGCTATCAGCACCTCGTTGACCGGATGAACCGTAGAGCCGTTCTCTACATAAAACCCTTTTATCGGCACGCTAAAATCACCGCTGACGGAATCGATCCCGGCATAGCCTGTGATCTCCGTCACAAGAAGCCCCGTTCCCATCTGCTGTTTCAACTCCTCCAAGGAAGTATTTCCCGGGCACATATACATGTGATGGGGAGAGGTCCTTGTGGGGGTGGAGATTCCTCTGGAACCGCGGGCATTGGATGTTCGCCCGTCTTTTGCGGCGCTCTTCAAATTGTAGAGATAGTCGACCAGTACGCCATCTTGTATCAGGCGCAGCGCCTCAACAGGCACCCCCTCATCGTCGAAAGCAACCGGAATCAGAGACGTCTCATGAAAGGGATCGTCAATGAACTCAACGATTGAGGATGCGATCTTTTCCCCTATTTTGCCTTTCAAAAGACTTCTTCCCTTTTGGATATTTTCTGCGACAAAATTTCCGACAAAACCTCCAAATAGGGTCGAGGCGGCTGTGTTTGTCAATAATAACGGATATTTTCCTGACGAAACGGGCTTAGCGCCCAGTTGGGACAGAGTGCGCTCGAGCGCCTCTTCCAACACCGCCTCCCACTCAAGCTGTGACGGATCTACTTTGATGTCGTAACTTGAGCCGGACACCATGCCGTTTTCGTCTTTTGCGATCGGAGAGCCATGGATTGCGCAGTACCCTCCGGCGTCCTCGAGTGTAAATCCGTGCCCNCTCAGGAGCATCCTTTGTCTTCGCACTTGGGAAAANGCCGCTCCATACGCACTTTCAATTCGTGAATCGGCAGCGTAAAAACCCCTCTCCAATCCGACTAGTTTTTCCGCATATATATCCGGATCAACCGCTTCGGGCAGATGGTAAGCCACCTCCGGATAATACTCGGCCCCGGCAAAGAAATACTCCTCTTCTTCGCTGAGCTCCATGCTCTCTTTTACTTCTTCAATCAATTCAAAAAGATGCTCTTCTTCCAGAGACTCACTGTAAGCCATGCCGGTCTTTCCCTCCGATTTTGCTCGCAGAGACACACCCCCTGTAGAGGCGATGGAAAATTCTTCCGTCTCCCCTTCATAGACCCGTAAACTCGTCGATTCACTCGACAGATAGAACACTTCCGCTTCATCAAAGCACGCACATGCTTTTTCAAGGAGTTTTTCGAGACGTTCCTTCATTGCCTGCCTCCTACCGTAAGCTCACTGACTCGCACTTGAGGTTGTCCGAGCGAAGCGGGAACCATGCCGCTTCCGGCACCGCACATACCCTGACCGAGTTTGAGATCGCTGCTGACCGCATCGATTTTTTCCAGCACTTCCGCTCCTTTTCCGATGAGAGAAGCCCCTCGAAGCGGAGTGGTGATTTTTCCTTCCTCGATCAGATAGCCCTCCGCCACCTGAAAATTGAAATCGCCCGAGACAGGATTGACGCTCCCTCCCCCCAGTGTTTTCGCATAGAGACCGTACTCAATCCCTTCTATCATGTCTTCAAAAGAATCCTGCCCGGCAGCGATGAATGTATTGTTCATGCGCGAAGTGGGAGCATATCGATAGGACTCTCTTCTTGCACTCCCTGTCGACTCCGCGCCCATCCTCCTGGCATGCAGCCGGTCAACGAGATAACTCTTAAGCACTCCCGCCTCAATGAGGAGGTTGTTTCTTGTCGGCGTCCCCTCATCGTCTATGCGCGTCGTCCCCCATTCTCCGGGGATTGTCGCATCATCATAGGCATATACCTTTTCAGAGGCAATCTTTTCACCTAATTTACCCGCAAATTCGCTATTGCCCTTGCTGATAAACGCCGCTTCCAATGAATGGCCGCATGCCTCATGAAAGAGGACGCCGCCAAATCCATTGTCCAAAATGACGGGCATTCTACCTGAGGGGGCATACTGAGCTCTCGCTCCAAGCACAGCGATGCGCGACGCCTCCGCTGCCATCTCTAAGGGATTGTAATGCTCATAAAACTCCAAGCCCATCGATGCTCCGTTTGAGGCAAATCCGGTGTGAAGCTCGCCTTGACCTTGAGCAATGGCGTGGACTCCGAAGCGCGTTCGGATTCTTCGATCTTGCGCCCACAATCCGTCGCTGTTGGCAATCAACACCTCCTGATCTGTGTCCAAGTGAAAGAGCGTGACTTGCGAGACTAGTTCAGAGTGTCTTCTGGCCACCTCATCCGCCTCTCGAAGGAATTGAGCTTTTTCACTCAAACTCCATGCATCAGGGAGAACCTTCACCTCATAATACGGCTTCAGCTCTTGAGGCATAAAAGGCGGCTGTATAAAATCTTTGTCCCCTCCCAATGCCAATGCGGCGCGTCGGGCAAGATCGCGCAGCCCCGTTTCCGTTAACTCTGAGGTATATACGTAGATCGTATTGAGTCCGTCATACAGTCGAAGACCGACTCCCCGCTCTCTTCCTCGAATGGCGGAGTGAATCTTCGAATCCTCCATAGTAATATTTGTCACTCGCCGATTTTCATAAAATACTTCTACAAAATCAGCTTTGCTGCGCATGGCTTCCTCTAGAAGAAAGCGTACGATTCTCTCGTCGAGCATTTCTGCTCCTTTCTTTCATGATATACTTAAAAAATGAATAAAAAGTTAGGTATCCTCTACATGATTGTCGCTTCCGCCTCCTTCTCCGTCATGAATCTCTTCGTCAAGATGAGCGGAAGTAAGCTGCCTTTGTTTGAACAGATCTTGAGCCGTAATCTCTTTGTCGCTGTTCTCTCTTTTTTCCTGCTCAAACGAGCCGGTCTATCTTTTTTACCCGAAAAAGAGAATATCAAAGACCTTTTCCTGCGCTGTCTGTTCGGCTTTATCGCGATGGTCGCCGTTTTTTACGCAAACCGCAACATGCTCCTTACCGATGCGCAGATCTTGCAAAAACTCAGTCCTTTTCTGGTGGCTTTTTTTGCCTGGGTGTTGAGCAAGGAGGGCGTGAGTCGCCGCACGGTTTTAGGCATGGCCCTCGCCTTTTTAGGGGCGATTTTCGTCATCGGACCTTCGGGGAAATTTGCAAATCCCGCCACAATAGCCGGTCTCGCCTCCGCCGTCTTTTCCGCTCTCGCCTACTCCTACATCCACAAACTCACCGGCAAGGAACCGGGACTTCGCATCATCTTTCTCTTTTCCGTCTTCTGCTTCTTGGCCGCTATCCCCTTGTCTATCCCGAGTTTTGTCATCCCGACAAGTCAAGATGCGGGCTTTCTTTTTGGCATCGGCCTGCTCGGCGCAATTGGACAGTATTTCGTGACAAATGCTTATCAAATGGCTCCGGCGGCCGAAGTCGCTATCTTTGATTATACAGGACTGCTCATCTCCGCAATTCTCGGCTTTGTCTTTTTGTCCGAATTTCCGACATGGACCACTTTCGTGGGAGGTTTCTTCATTCTCCTTGGGGCATGGATAAGCGCGAGTTAATAAAAAACGCTTCTCCCGCAAGCAGAGTTAAAAACGGAACATGAATCACGCGCAAACGGGTAAAAATGCATAGCAGCCACTCTATAGAGGTGTAAGTACATAATTTGCACCGGCCACATTAACCTGACGCCTGTATCGGCTGTGTATACAACTGCTTCAAAATACCATCAGAAAGAATATAGGAGAAATCAAAATGATCATTACCACCACACCGCAAATAGAAGGCCGCACAATCACAGAATATAAAGGAATCGTCTTTGGAGAAGTCATCTCCGGCGTCGACTTCATCAAAGACTTTAAAGCCGGGCTCAGGGATGTCTTCGGCGGAAGGAGCAAGTCGTATGAAAATGAACTCCTTGTTGCCAGAGAAGAAGCGCTTCGAGAAATGGAAGAAAGAGCTCGCGCTCTCGGCGCCCACGCCGTTGTCGGCGTCGATATGGACTACGAGGTGCTCGGACAATCAGGAAGCATGCTCATGGTCAGCGCATCCGGAACAGCCGTCACTCTGGAATAATGAAAGCGCTCGTTTTAGAAGGTGGCTCTTTAAGAGGCGTCTACACCGCCGGAGTATTGGACGTCCTCACGGAAAACACCATAGGATTTGACGCAGTCTATGCCGTCTCCGCAGGGGCGCTTGCCGCCATCAGCTATCTTTCCCATCAGCCGGGAAGAACGGCTCGCATTAGTTTTGAATACGTGAACGATCCACGCTATATGAGCGAAAAAAACCTCGTCGAGACAGGAGACTATTTCGGTTTCGATTTTCTCATTGGCGAGATTAGCCACGAACTCATTCCGCTCGATTTTGACGCTCTTAATAGGAATCCCACCCGTTTTTTTGCCGTCGTAGCAGAGCTCGAGACGGGAAAAGCAGCCTTTTTGGAGAAAAAGGGAGAGGAGATTTTGGAAGCGGCGGTCGCCTCAAGCTCTCTTCCGCTTATCGCTCTTCCAAAAGAAATCGATGGAGTTAAATATATGGACGGTGGAATCGTCTGTCCGATTCCCTTTAAAAAAGCACTTGAAGACGGAGCCGGTCAAGTTCTCGTCGTCACCACTCGCGAGCGAGGCTTCCGAAAAGCGCCCAAAGCGCCAAAAATACTTCAAGCAGAACAGAATCATTACAGCAACTACCCCGCTTTTGCCGATCTTCTTGCAAGAACACCCGACATCTACAATGAACAACTCGACGAGCTCGACGTCCTCTCGGACAACGGAGAGGTTTTTGTCATCTCGCCTAAAGGGCCCGTCACAATCGCGCCACAAGAACGAGATGTGGACAAATTGAAAGCCCTCTATGAAGAGGGCAGAAGAGATGCGCTGGAGCAACTGAACGCCCTGAAAGTCTATCTCAAAAAGTCTTTATAATGCATATCTGTGGGAAACACCTCCCCGACCGACGCACATGTGTTGCTATTATGAGCTCACTGAAAGGAGTTTTTGCAAGCTCCTTTCTTCTATTCCTCCAATGAGTAACCGAATGCCTCTAACAGCTCCTGAGCGCGAGCGAGCTCCCGGTCTGTGACAAGGACATCCGACCATACATGGGCGCCTCCCAGATAGAGGCGCATGGCTTCGCCGTTGTCATTATCTACCATCACACATTGTATTTTCTCGCTTCGAAGAAGGCTCTCGATCTGCGTCTTTTCTATGTCCCCTTCTATCGTCACCAGGCGAACCCACTTAGACATGCACACCTCCTGCATTTGCTCAAAAGGTTCTGTCTTTTTTGTATATTTACCCTCTTCTGTTTTCAAACAGACAGATTGCATGAACTCGTTTTTAATATGATATTATTGATACAGTACAACTATAAAGGATTCATCATGAAGAAACAGCAGCTCAAGGCCGATCTTGCCCTTCTTCTTGCCACAGCTTTTTGGGGCACCACATATGTGTTGACAAAGTTCATCCTCGACTATTTAGAGCCTCTCAACATCATCTCTCTGCGTTTTCTTATTGCTGCTGTCATTCTCGTCATCGTTTTTCACAAACGACTGAAAAACATAACAACAACCTTTCTCACGAAAACCCTTTTCCTCTCTGTCTTCCTTCTCCTCTCTTTTATGAGCATGAACTATGCACTTCTGTATACCAGCGCCTCAAACGCCGCCTTTATCGGGGGGACGACCGTCCTCTTCGTTCCGATCTTTGAGTGGATCTTTTTAGGAAGAAAACTCGGCAAAAAAATCTGGTTCTGCGTAGGCCTCTCTCTTGTGGGAGTCGCTCTTCTCACCCTGAATGCAGACTTCCGTCTGTCGTTTGGCTTCGGCGAAGTTTTGAGCCTCTCTTGCGCTTTGACATATGCCATCTACATCCTCATGGTCGATCACATCGCAAAAGAATATGATCCGGTCGCCGTCAGCAGCGTGCAGATGATCTTCATCGCCCTCATCAGCACCGCACTCACCTTCTTCTTTGAGACCTATCGCCTGCCCCCAAACCACTCAACCTGGTTCATTCTTTTGCTTTTGGCACTCCCTTGTACGGCCATCGCCTATGTCATTCAATTTCTTGCCCAAAAGCACACGACACCAACGCATACGGGCCTGATCATTTCCATGGAGACGGTATTCGGCGGTTTTTTTGCCTTTGTGCTCCTCGGAGAGGTCCTCTCCCTTTATAACTACTTAGGAGCCTTCCTGATGTTTGTCAGTATTTTCATTATGGAGATGCCTGCTGAGTTCTTTAAAAAAAGCCAAACAAAGGAAGAACCGCTTTGACCGGCCGTTCAAAATCTCTTTCTAAAGATAAAAAAGCCGCTCTATTTGAAAAGCGGCTCTTCTTTTGTCTACAACACTTCTTGTAATTGTTCTGCGATTCTATCTTCTGTTTCTTTCATCACATCGAGCGTTCTTTGCATCAGTTCATCAAGTGTCCAGCCAAGCCGGTCGGCTCCTCTTTGAATGATGTCTCGGTCGCAGCCTGCGGCAAAACTTCTCGTCTTAAACTTCTTTTTTAGAGATTTGAGCTCCATGTCCTTGCAGCTCTTGCTCGGACGCACCAGCGCAGACGAAGCGATCAGGCCTGTCAACTCATCGANGGCAAAAAGCACNTTCTCCATCTCATGCACGGGTTCAACATCCGAGCAAATCCCATAGCCGTGGCTTAAGACGGCGCGGACAAACTCGTCAGAGGCATTTACTTCCGCCAGGAGCTTCGGTGCCCACTGTAAATGTTCCTCCGGATACGTTCCGAAATCCACATCGTGCAAGAGTCCCACCGTCGCCCAGAACTCCTTGTCTTCTTCATAGCCGAGATTTTCGGCAAATCGGCGCATCACTTCGCTGAGTGTCAGCGCATGTTGAATATGAAAAGGATCTGTGTTGTATTTTTTAAGCAGAGCCAGCGAGCTCTCCCGATCCGGATATGTTTTCATTGTCTCCTTCTTTCTTTCTTCTGTTTTTCATCTTCCTCCTTCCCTTTGAAGTCAACTCCCCGGGAGTTCGTCTGCGTTCAAATCGGAAAGAAGCAAAATTGAATGCCAAAGTACGTTCTATCTTTCGAGGCGAGAGTGTTCCAAGTAAACCATGCCGGTAAAAAGGACGATTTCTTCTTTATTATTTGTCTCTATGAGTTTTGCACGCGGCGACAAACGCCTTGAACAGCGGATGCGCTCTGGTTGGTCTGCTTTTGAACTCCGGATGGTACTGTGTTGCTATATAAAAAGGGTGGTCAATAAGCTCCATCACTTCCACGCATTTTGTCTCAGGCGACTCTCCGGTGATCGCCACCCCCGCTTCTTCAAACACTTTTCTGTACTCACTGTTGAATTCATAGCGATGGCGATAGCGCTCTTGAATCTCTCTTTTCCCATAAATTTCTCTTACTCGCGAACCTTCTTTTAAGATGCAGGGATGGGCTCCGAGTCTCATCGTCGCACCCAGCTCAGTCACTTTGGTCTGTCCTTTCATGAGGTGGACAATGGGATACGGGGTGGCTTCATCAAACTCCATAGAATTGGCTTCTTCAAATCCAAGGACATTTCGGGCAAATTCAAGGGCGGAAACATGCATTCCCAGGCAAATCCCAAAATAAGGAATCTTATTCTCTCTGGCATACTTCGCACTGAGGATTTTGCCTTCCATTCCTCTTTCGCCAAACCCTCCCGGCACAATGATGCCTTGAATTCCTTCAAGTTTCTGCGAGATGTTCTCCGGAGTCAGCTCTTCTGCATCTATATAATCAATTTCTACGTGAATATCATGATAAATGCCGGCGTGGTGGAGAGACTCGGCAACCGAAATATACGCATCTCTCAACCGTACGTATTTTCCGACAAGCCCTATGCGCATCCCATCTTTTCGGCTCTTGTCCTTTTTCACCATCTCTTCCCAATCAGAAAGATCCGGTTGCGTACAGGGAAGGTTGAGGATCTCGCAAGTACTCGTCGCCAAACCGTCAGCTTCCAGCATCAGCGGGATCTCATACAAGCTCTCCATATCGAGATTATGATAGACGCGCTCCGGCGAGATATTGCAAAACAGACCGATCTTCTCCTTAATGTGCATCGGCAGAGGAGCGGGGCTGCGGCAAATAATTATGTCAGGCTGAATACCCAAGCTCTGCAGCTCCTTTACGGAGTGCTGCGTCGGCTTTGTCTTGAGCTCTCCTGCCATCGCAAGATAAGGAATGAGGGTGACATGAATATACATGATGTCATCTTTGCCCAACTCATAGCGGAGCTGGCGAATGGCCTCAAGGAAAGGAAGAGACTCAATATCGCCAACGGTGCCGCCGATCTCTGTGATGACGATGTCATTGTCTTCTCCGAGTATATAGACGCGGCGTTTGATTTCATCGGTAATATGTGGAATCACCTGTACGGTCGCCCCAAGGTAATCTCCTCTTCTCTCTTTTTGAAGCACATTCCAATATACTTTCCCTGAGGTGACATTTGAGTAGCGTGTGAGATTTTCATCGATAAAACGCTCATAATGTCCCAGATCCAGATCTGTTTCCGCCCCGTCTTCTGTGACAAAAACTTCTCCATGCTGATACGGGCTCATCGTGCCGGGATCGATATTGATATAGGGATCAAATTTCTGAATGGCAACCTTGTAGCCTCTGGCTTTAAGAAGGCGGCCCAGCGATGCGGCAGTGATCCCTTTTCCCAGGGAAGACACGACGCCTCCCGTTACAAAAATGTACTTCGTTTTCATGTTTATCCCCCTAAAAAAAGTGATAAAAGTCCTCCGAAAGGATGACCTACCACTCTCAGGAAATAGCAGGGCACCCTTAACAGGGTGCTCTCGATTAATATAGATTCAGTTTAGCAAACACCAATACCCATGTCAATTGGTTCATGTCTGAAAGATGCATCTCCAAAATCTAACAAAACAGCCACCCTGTCAGTAAATAAAGCAGTGTCGTAATGGCCGCCACCGTTAAGATATATGGGGCCGATACTTGAATCTGGCGTATATTCGACACCCCTGTGCCGGCATATATGATAAAGACAACGTCGGAATAGAAGCAGAACATGCTTCCAAAGACAGCTCCGGATATGAGGGCTCCAATGACCAAAGGGAGATGCACCCCCATTGAGGCCGCCAACGGAATAAAAATCGGCAGCGTGATGATCTGAATCATCCAATATCCGGAGGTGGCAAACGTGGACATGGAAATCAGCAAAAAAACGATCGCAGGAAGTGCGACAGGTGAGATCGCCGCTCCTGCAAGGCCAATCAGGTATTGTGAAAAACCCATGGCCGAGTTGGCTTCATTCAGCATATACGCAAAAAACACGACAATAGCCATGCGCGTCATGCCGGCCGCCCCTTTAAAGGAATGACTCACAAACTCTTCCAGCGTCATCAGGCGCTGACTTATGTATAAGACGCCCTGAGCAATCAACGAAGCAATCAGACCGTGCACAATGGACTTGTATAAAAGAACCACCAGTATTAAAACCGCAATGGGGATGATGAAGTTCCACACAGAGCTCTCTTTATGCCCGTCATCAGGGTCGATTTCAAGCATGGGTGCAGATCCCTCTTCCTGCACTAAAGTTTCCCCTCCCGCTTCTACCCTCTCGTAGGATTTTTTTAGAGCGCCCACTTTGGGAAGAAGCTCCAGAGCAAGTAGAAGACTTGTCAAAACCATCAGGATCGGAAAAAACATCAGGGGAATGGCCTGTACATAGTCACCGAAACCCAGCCCCTGTTCCCGGAGCAAACTGATGGTAAATGCCGTCCACCCGGTCATGGGGATCAACACACTAAATGAAGTGCATAGAGAGGTGAGCTGAAGCGCTAAATGCTCTCTGGGGATGCGGTGCTCATCGGTAATGTCTCGCATCGCAAAGGAAACCGAAAGGGTGCTGAGATAATCGTCGATAAAAAGAAACAGAGGGAGAATCCAAGCAATGATCAGCGGATGCAAAGATCCTTTAGAGCTCTTGTTGATCATCGTGCGAAACCCGCGGAGCGCACCCGATCGTTGATAATGAGTGACGCTCGCCCCAAAGAGAACAAGGATGATGAGAATGAACTGATACGTAGGGCTTGCAAGGACAGCATAGATCATGGAAATATAGCCGGAAAATACATCTGTCTTATATACCAAAAGAGCGCCCAAAACAGAAGCGGCGATCATCATCTCCGAGATTTTCTTTGTGATAAGCGCCCCTACAATCAGCACCAGTATCGGAATAAGCGAGATAAATCCATAGTCCATTGCACACTCCCTTCTTCAGCCGTCTATTCCAGTATACTCGATTTTACTCAAGATCGCCTCTCTGCCATCTTATCAAAGCAAAAACTCCCGGATATGACTCCGGGAGTGTCGATCATCTCTATTTTTTCTATGCCTCATTGAGGACCTTGGCTATTTCTTTCACCTGCTCCTCTGTCACATAAGCATGGAAAGGAAGAGAAAANCTGATTTTGCAGAGCTTTTCACTGACGGGCAAGTCCCCCTCTTTATGCCCTAAGTATTCATATGCGCCTTGAAGGTGAAGTGGTATGGGGTAATAGATCATGACGGGTATGCCGGCTTGTTCCAGTTTTTCTTTCACTTCATCTCGGCGCTCTTGACTCGATGCCTTCAGCGTATACTGAGCCCACGCGGATCGATCCGTCCGGGAGTGGAGAGGTTTGACAAACTCATCCGGAAGGTATTTCGCATAGAACTTGGCCACTTCCTGTCTTTTCTCCATTTCCTCTTCAAAGATCGTCATTTTTGACAGAAGAACCGCTGCCTGCAACGTATCCAGACGCGAATTATAGCCGATGCGCTCATTGTTGTATCTATGATTGCCCATGCCATGAACGCGCAGAGACTTCATGACATCATAGAGCTCTTTGTCGTCTGTAAAGATCGCGCCTCCGTCTCCATAACATCCGAGAGGTTTGGCGGGAAAAAACGATGTGGTGCCGATGATGCCATGGGTCATATTCATCTTTCCCTGATAATTTCCGCCGAAGCTCTGTGCACCATCTTCAACGACGTATAGTTCGTATTCTTCCGCAATCTGATTAATCATCTCAAAATCAGCCGCCGCCCCGAAGAGATCGACCGCGATGACGGCTTTGGGGATGAGCACTCCCTCTGCATTGACGACCTCTATCTTGTCGAGCAGATCACGCGGATCCATGTTGAATGTGTCCTCCAAGACGTCCACAAATACTGGAGTCGCGCCAACCAGATCGACGACTTCAGCTGTCGCAAAGAAGGTGAAAGCCGGCACAAAAACGGCATCCCCCTCCCCGACTCCCAGCGCTCGCAAAGCGATGACCATGGCATCCGTTCCGTTGGCGCAACCAAGCACATATTTACTGCCGGTATATTTCGCCAGTGTCTCTTCCAGTTCCAATACTTCAGGGCCCATGATAAAACGCGCATGACCAAGGACATTTTCTATTCGCTGATCCAAATCCTTTCGAATGCGCTCCATTTGAGCTTTTAAATCGATAAATTCCAATTTATCCCTCCAATTCTTTCAAAAGTGCTTCAAATTCATCTACCAGTTCAACAAAGACGCTGAGCGCCGCATCCACTGTGGAAGGATCGCTCATGTCGACCCCCGCTTCTTTGAGGAGCTCAACGGGATATTTGCTGCTCCCGGACTTCAAAAACCCGAGATATTTCTCCAACGCTCCCTCTTCGCCATCGAGAATCTTCTTTGCAAACGCCATGGCTGCACTCAGCCCCGTGGCATATTGGAAGACATAGAAGTTGAAGTAGAAATGCGGGATGCGGCTCCACTCGTAGCGAATCTCCTCGTCGATGAGGACTTCATCAGAAAAGTACTCTTTGAGGAGCTTCTCGTACTCAATGGCCAACCTCTCATGCGTCAGTGACTCTCCGGCTTCACTCAGCGCATTGATATTGCGCTCAAACTCCGCAAACATCGTCTGGCGGAAAATCGTTCCCTTGATGCTGTCGAGCTGATGATTGATGACGTATAGTCGCTGAGCGGGATCCGTCAATTTGTCCAGATAATATCTGGTCAGAAGCGCCTCATTAAAGGTTGAGGCGATCTCGGCAAGAAAGATCGAGTAGTCTCCATACACCGGCGGTTGGTTCTTGGCGGTAAGGAATGTATGCATCGAATGTCCCAGCTCATGAGCGAGGGTGAAGACGTTATCGAGATTAGGCTGATAGTTGAGAAGCAGATACGGCGGTGTGTCATATGTTCCACTGGAGAAAGCGCCACTTCTCTTTCCCTTCGTTTCATAGACATCGATCCATCTCTCCTCAAAGGCTCTTTTAAGAATCGTCTGATATTCTTCTCCGAGAGGCGCCATCGCCTCGATGACAATGTCTTTTGCTTCCTCAAAGGGAATCTCCATGTCCACCTCGTCAATCAGCGGCACATAGACATCATAAAAGCGGAGTTTTTCCACCCCTAGTTTTTCTCTCCTCAGGCGCAAGTACTTGTACATCGCGGAATTTGCCTTATGCACGGAGGAGATCAGATTGTCGTAGACGCTTTCGGGGATATTATTTTCATGCAGCGCTGCGGCTCTCGCTGAGGGAAACGATCGAAGCTTAGCCATAATGCTCTGATATTTCACAGAAGCCTGCAGAGTCGATCCGAGAGCGTTCTTGTGGTCGAGATAGACAGAATAAAATCCTCTGTAAGCATTTTCTCGAAGCATTCGGTCGCGGCTTTCAAGATGCCTGATAAACGTCCCCTGGCTCATAGGCACGTCTTTTCCCTGAGAATCTTTTACACTCGGAAAGGTAAAGTCGGCATCATCAAGGAGTGAAAAGATTCTCTCCGGCGCTGATGTCACTTCTGAGAGGGACGCAATTAGGCGCTCCTCTTTTTCACTCAGGACATGGTCTTTGTTTCTCAATATATTGTCAAGATACTGGCGATACAACTCCAATCCCTCATCCTGATCGATGAGATCGGCCACCTCTTCTTTCGAGGCGCTTAAAAGCTCCGGCTCAAAGAAGGCTAAAGAAGAAGAGACATGCGCAACCAGTCCTTGCATGCGCAACAATCTCGACTGAGCATCGGTGTCCGACGTATCCAAGCTGGAGTTCAGGCTTGCATAGACATAGAGATTTTTGATCCTTCGAACTAATTCCAGCGACTCTTCCAACGCCTCTTTCAGGGTCCGGGGACTTTCAAGGAGCCTCCCACTATAGGAAACCGCCTTTTGAAGAAGCGGATCGATTTCTTCATAGGCCCTTTCAAAGGCTTCCGTTGATTCAAAAATTGGGGTGAGATCCCAGGTATATTTTTCCGGGATTTCTTCTCTTACTTTCATTGACGATTCCTTTCACAATCATATGCATATGTATAGTGATACTTCAAAGACACAATCATCAGAAAACTCGCGCAACTCGAAGTCTTCTTTTGATAAGGTGAAAATATGTCATTTCCCCTTTCAAGGGTCTATCTTCACATTTGTTCTCTGACATTTTATGATACCACACACAGGGCGACTCCCATCAAAAAAGGAGTCATTCTCAGAAGAACGACCCCTCATTTGTTTCCGCTAATTCTTATTCACCGCTGTACAGTTCGTAGTAGCCTCTGCCTCCACTGATTCTGCCCGCAAATCGAGCATAGTTGACGGCAGGCCTTTCAAATAGCCAGCAGAATTGACTGACGGCTTCTTCCACGGTTGTCAAGGTCTTAAAGCCTTCTGCACCACCCGGGAATACGCGCCCTTCTTCTCCGTTCATTTCAAACTCAAGGAACTCCAGCTGCACTTCGATGTCTGACCATGGTCTTCCCATTGCTTCAGCAAAAGCGATCAGTTGCTCTTTTCTGGAAAAGCTCCACTGGAGAAGTCCGATACCCTCGCCCGGGTTGGAGGCGGTATTTTCAACCGCATCGACAATGAAGCTGGATTCCGCTTCAATATTGCCCATGACACCTGCGGCGGCAGCAACGGAGTACCCTCTGGACATGAGATCATTCCAGACAGCTCTTTGTACTTCACCGTCGGGCCTGGGTGAGGCATTATAGCTGGGTTGGCTCTCCCAATACCCCTCTATATCATCCATCAGATCCAAATAATCTCCGTGCACCCAGCCGGTAGAATCATCCCTATAGTTGATCTTATACCATGTGTTACCGGCAGAATCTCTCTTCGAGTCTAGGATTTCGAACATCACACCATAGGTGACTTTTGTGACGTAATTGCCATCTGCATCATCTCGAACATTCAAGATGGTGGTGTTGACCATTCCGTATATCACGCCGTCGCTTGGAATCGATGCGGCTACGGTGGCTATATAGAGATAGTCTCCGTGCACCCAGCCTTTGGATGATCCGCTGTACACAATTTGATACCAGGTATCGCCTGAAGAATCCTTAACTGAATCCAAAAGTTCATATCGCTCATGCATGTAAACTTTAGAAACTATTTTACCCCATGCTGAATCGCGAACATGCAGGACAGATGTGTTAACCGTACCATATGTCTTCATTTCAGGATCAGCCGGCGTTTCAGGATCAGAAGGCTGTACGGGCGTAGGAGTTGCTTTCGTTATATCAAGAAAATCTCCGTGCACCCAGCCTTTGGATGATCCGCTATACACAATTTGATACCAAGTATCACCTGAATCGTCCTTTTGGGAGGCGAGAAGCTCATATTTCTCTCCTAACCGCACACCGGAAATCACCGTCCCCCAAACAGAGGAGCGAACATTGAGATATCCGGTATTGACAGTTCCATAGGTATTCTCAAGAGATGATGATGTAGCGACATTAGCCTGTGTTCGGACATAGTCTCCGTGAACCCAACCGGTTCCGGATCCATACTTGATCTGATACCAAAGATCTCCATCGGAGTCTTTTCGGGTTGCATAGTAGTCGATGACGTCGCCTTCATATACGGAACCTATCCACGTTCCCCAGGGAGCCGTTCTCACATTGAGAACAGAAGTAGTCACTTTCACTTCACCGATGACGTCTGTCGGAGGGGTGATTGAAGTTATCTCTACATAAGCTCCGTGCACCCAGCCTTTTTCAATTTTATACCAAGTATCCGATGAACTGTCCTTCTGTGAATCGAGAACAGTATATTTTTCTCCCCGATAAATCACTCCATGAATGGTACCCCAGGGAGAACTGCGATAATTGAGTGCGTCGGTTGTCACTTCCAACATTTGAGAAGAGGCGAAAGCGGGTTGAACAAACCCGGCCATTCCCGTAACGATCAGAAGAGCAACCAACAGCATCGCTACCGTTTTCTTCATATAGTTATTCTCCTTTCCCAATGGGAACAAATCCCCACGGTACTATAAGTATAATCATCATTTTTGTCTTTGTAAAGCCGAACAAAAGAAACAAAACAAGGCAAAACCCTTGCAAATTACGCAAATTCGCCTATATTGTGGCTTTGCTCCGATCTATTACACTACATTTTGTGTATAAAGAACAGATGGGTTTTCCCCATCTGTTCTAGTCGATTCGCTTTAATTTGTATTTTTAATCATTTCCACGCGGGGCCTGAGCCATCCGATCACCTCGCCGGAACTTCCTGAATAGGGGCGGGTGCTATATTCAGCCGGATTGGAACCCGAACCGTTGGAGTTTTGCTCCAGCACTCGAATAGATGTCTCTGTGGCTGAAATAACGACTGCGAGATGGCCATACGGATTCCCCGAGCCTCCACCATAGATGATGACATCGCCCATTTTGGGAATCGAGTTCGGGCCTGTGGATTCGCGCGTAATCTTTATAAAGTATTCGTCACTCGGTCCATGGAAGAGATCTTTGGCATCTCCGGGGCCGACGATGGAGCGATAGCTTCCAAACATATCGTTGGCATAGTAGTCGAGAACATCTTTACACTGATATCCGTACCATCCATCGAGATCCATATAGACGCCGACATTCTGATCCAGCCATCTCTCCTGGAATTCAGAAGCTGTCGAATGGACAATTGCACTTTCGCCAAGGCTCTTGCCATCGAGGGTGAAAATAAATTCCACACTCTGATGGGCGTCGCTGATTTTCGCCATGGTGTGGTAAACACCGGAAGACACTTCACTGAAATCCCCAACACTGATCAGACGCGGCCTCTCGGCTCCGTTGATAACAGTTGCTATTCTATCGGCTGCACCTTTTATGGCGTTTCCATCGTTATCTTTTAAACTCACCTCGAGAGTAAACTCTTCCAAAGCATATACATTGCTGACACTATTTGCCCTAGCGACAACATTTTCGTTGCTTTCAACAAGTCCGGTCACGCAAACGTAGTCTCCATGGACCCAGCCACTTCCTCCACCAAAGCCAATCTCATACCAGGTACTGCCTGAAGAGTCTTTTGCAGTGGAGTAATAATGGTGAGAATCGCTATTGTATGTCTGCCCAATCCATGTTCCCCAAACCGCATCACGCACATTGAGAACGGACGTCGTCACATTGAGAGTGCCGATGATGGGCCTGCCGGAATCATCTTCTTGAACAGGGGGTGCTGTTAATATAACTCGTACATAATCTCCATGAACCCAGCCTGTAGTACTGTCTATCTTGATTTTGTACCATGTTTTCCCTGAGGAATCTTTTGCCGACGCGACATATTCGTAGACTTCGCCCTCATATATGGTAGAGATCCAGCTTCCCCATACATCATCTCGAACGTTCAGAGCCGAAGTCGTCACTTCGATCTTTCCGATTACCGGCTCTTCAAAGACAGAAGGGGTCGTCGGAGTATCAGCCGGAGTTTGTGCAGGAGCATCTGCATTGGAAAAAGTGATATACCAGCCATGAACAAATCCTTTTCGGCCGTCCACTTCTATCTGATACCACATAGAATCATCGTTCGCCCTTTGGGTCGCGTAATAATTGTAGGTTTCTCCTTCATATATGGTAGTAATATAATCTCCCCACGGACTCGTGCGTACCCGAAGGGCTTCAGTATTGACGGTAATCTTCCCGATAGGTGTCTCGGGACTGCTCGACTCTGCAGGAGTAGAAATGATTTTTACGAAATCTCCGTGAACCCAGCCTTTTTCGATCTTATACCAAGTATCTCCTGAAGAATCCTTGTCAAAATCTGTATAACTGAATACTTCTCCGTATTCAACCTGGGAAACAACTTTTCCCCATATCTTGTCTCTGACATTCAAAAGATCGGCAGTTACGCTCAACTTGCCGGGCTCATCGGAAGAAGATGAGGCAATGATCTCTACAAAATCACCGTGTACCCAGCACTTCTTTCCTCTATAAGTGATGGCATACCATGTATCTCCCGAGGAGTCTTTCTTATAGTCGGTGAAAGAATATTGTTCACCGTTATATGCAGATCCAACCCAGTTCCCCCATACGTCATCTCTGACATTTAGCACGGAGGTCGTTACCCTGAGCGTATTAGACGAGGCAAAAATAAGAGTAAGCGGCGCGCTGAAGATCCCAAAGATCATCACCAGCGCTAAAACTACTGAAAGCGCTCTTTTCATATAATCCTCCTTTCTGTGGTGTAACTATATCAAATAAGGTGAAATAGGTAAAGGAAAAGAATAATCGTCTCCGGCACCCTATCGGTTGAAAGCGCTCTTTTTACCATATATAGAGTCTATTCATATTGTATCAAACATTATATTGATTTATCATTTTTAAATATAAAAAAAGAAAAAAGACAAGATTTCGCTTGTCTTAAGTTGCTCATGCACTATTCCTCGTCTCTCTCTCGCTTAAGCTTGGTAATAAACCGACTATGATCGATTGCAAAGTTTCCTGTCACACTGCCATAATCAGGCACATCTTGAGTAACGACAGCGCCCATATTGAGTCTTGCACCCTTGCCGATGGTTATTGCATTTCTCGTAGTTACATTTAACCCTATCCACGCATCGTCACCTACGATATCTCTTCCGCCATAAATCACCCCGGCTGTTGACATGACTCGTTTCCCAATTTTTATGCCATGACCTATGTGTACCAAGTTGTCTACTTTTGAATAATCCCCAATGACCGTATTATCCCACACATATATTGCGCGATCTACGCATGAATTTTGTTGAATCTCAACATGCTCTCCAATGATTACACCGCCATCATGGGCTATTGCCATTACTACCTCACCGTCGTTTTTAAACTCAAAGCCCATCCCACCTATTATACTACCAGCTCGAATAATGCTATTATTTCCGATGATAGTATTCTCTCGAATCACAACAAATTCTTCGATGACAACATTTTTCCCTATTTGTACATTGTTTGAGGCGATTGAGGTTAATGGGTGGATTTTCGCATTTTCTTCAATGACAGTTTCAAATGATTCTCTTTTTAATACTCCCTCTTCCGATAAATAGTTATGCAATTCAAAAAAAATCTTTCTCGGATCTTCCACTATACAAATGCCAAAAGGTCGATTCGACAACATCTTCTCTAACTCTATGGTAGTTAATACCATGGAAATATTATCCGATAAGTTGTCAATGAATTGAATAGAATCGACAAATACACATGTTCTATAATCGATTTTTTGTGTCGCTAAAGCAAGCACCTCAAAAGATTGCTCATTCGAAACTTTAAACTTTATCGTTGGATTCATTCCTTCCAGTAATTTACTTAAAATAAGACCATTACTCATACTAAACTCCTGCTTTATCTAATAAAACCCGGAAAAGTCCCCAATCCATCTATTTATGTCATCCACTTTGTCGCTAGGTGTATAGTTTTCAAACCGGAAAAGTAGGCTGTGCAACTTGTTTACATTACTGTACAATGTATTCGGCACCGCATAGTATGTGCCTCCAAGTGTTGCTTCTATTTGATCAAAAGGAAAAGAGTATTCTTCAAAATCCCCGGTCCCCTTCATTCCCTGATACATCTTCAGCATAACAGGCACATCATCGTAGCCGTATGTTGTCTGCACGGCAGGAAGAACATCCATCGCCATATTGTATAACTGTCCATAGTCCAATGTCTTAGCTTTTTTAAAAATATACCTTAAGATCTCACGCTGTCTGGCATTTCGTCCGGTATCTCCACCCGAATTATATCGAATTCGAGCATACATCAGAGCTTCTTCTCCATTGAGTCTTTGAAACCCCGTGCCGACATTAACTCCACTTCTGGCCATATCATATGCCTCGGACTCATCTACATCTACCTCCACTCCGCCTACGACATCGACAAGAAGACGGAGGGCGTTAAAGTCAAACACCACAAAATCTCTGATGTTGAGATCCAAGTTCATATTAATGGCTTTAAGTGTTGCAGGAGCTTGACCGTAGGCAAAATTATGACCCATCTTGTCAAGAGAGTCGATGGAAGGATTGTACAACAAAGTATCCCTCTGAATAGAAGTCAGGCTCATTCCTCGCTCTTCACTGATGGAGAGTATCATCATGACATCAGAACGAACTCCTTTATAACCCTCACCATCAACTCCAAGGAGGAGAATGTTTTCCACTCTGTCCTTTTCCTTAAGATAATCGATAACATCTTGGCTCTCTGTATCGAGATTTGTGTTTTTTTGAATGCCGAGACTTTCATCATCTTTAGCCATGCGAATAGTTTGTAATTTTGGCAGGAAATTTGAGGCAGAAACCACTCCCACCGCCATCACTAAAAGCAAAGTGAAAACCACCTGAAAGAATCTAATTGTAGAGTTAACCTTCTTTTTCTCCCTCATGCTTTTTCTGGGAGAACTCTTTCTATCGGATTCTCTTTGGACTTTATAGTTCATTTTTCCCCTTCTCAAAGATCTGATACAGTCTCTCTTTCACATCTTCCAAAGGAAGAATCTCTTTATCAAATCCCGTTCGCTCAAGCTCAACTTTCCCTTCCGACGCCCCTCTGCCAACGACAATACGACAGTAGGCGCCTATGAGCTCCATATCTTTAAACTTAACCCCTATACGCTCGTCTCGGTCATCAAGGCAGATGTCAAGACCGGTCGACTGCAACGATAAATACAATTCTTCAGCCACTTTCGTCTGCAATTCATCTTTCATATTTGCAATAATGATCGCAACTTGAACAGGGGCAAGATCTTTGGGCCAGAGAATACCGTTTTCGTTATGATTTTGTTCCACAATAGCCGCCATGCATCTGGCAGGCCCGATCCCGTAGCTTCCCATGATGACAGGAAGTCTCTCATTCGATGCGTCCATATAGTAGAGATCCATTGCTTTCGAATATTTGTCACCTAATTTAAAGGTGTTTCCTACTTCGATTCCTCTGATAAAGTGAACGGGACCGGCTCCGTTTTCACACATATCCCCTTCACATATCTCGCGGATATCTGCTATTTGTTTATACTCGAAGTCCTTGAGATTGACATTGATGAAGTGAACGTCCTTTTTATTCGCACCGATAACAAAGTTTCTCAAAAGACTCACTTCTTGATCAACAATTAGTGGAACCTTCAAATCAATTGGTCCGGCAAAGCCTACAGGCGCTCCTGTGAATCGCTCCACTTCCTCGGGGTCTGCCATTCGAAGTTCCGTTACACCCAAAAGCTTCAAAGCCTTTGTCTCATTGAGTTCATGATCTCCTCGCAAACTGAAAGCAACGGGCTTGTTGTCTGCCATATAGAGGAGAGTTTTCACAAAGCTTTGTTTCGGTTTTCCAAGAAACGCGCTGACTTCTTCAATCGTCCCGGCATTGGGCGTATCTACCTCTTCAATCTCTAAATAAGGTTCTTGAGAAGGCTCGCCACTTAATATACATCCCGCTACTTCCAAGTTGGCTGCATATCCGCTGTTCTTTTCAATAACCAAAATATCTTCGCCGATGGGGCTAAGCGCTTGAAACTCTTCTGAAAGAAGTCCTCCCATCACGCCCGTATCCGCTCGCACCACGACATAATCCAAGCCCAATCGTTTGAATATGTTGTGATAAGCCCGGAACATCTTCTCATATGACTTATCCAGTCCATCCAGATCTTTATCAAACGTATACGCATCTTTCATGATGAACTCACGTACACGGATGAGGCCGAATCTCGGTCTCGGTTCATCGCGAAACTTATTCTGAAACTGGAATAGACTCACAGGAAAATCTTTGTAACTATGAATATACATTTTAGCGGCGGCGGCAAATAACTCTTCATGAGTAGGCCCCAAGACATATGGGCGATCATAGCGATCCTTGAGCGAAAACATACTATCTCCAAAACCCTCTCTCCTGCCCGACTCAATATATACATCTTCAGGAATGAGCGCCGGCATCGTCACTTCTTGACTGCCAATCTTTTCCATTTCATCACGAATGATATCTTCAATTTTTCGAAGAATTCGCAGGCCCAAAGGCAGCATCATATATGCTCCTGTCGAGCTTTTCTTGATCATTCCTGAGCGGACAAGTAAGTTTCCGCTGGACGAGTCTTCATCCCTTGCTTTTTCTCTCAGTGTGAAAAAATAACTGTTGCTTAGTTTCATTGAATACCTCTATCTTGTACTTATATAACTTATTTATTAAACATTCCTTTGAAATCTATCGATGATACTCCATCCAACGGAAGCTTGACCTTATTTCCATCAATAGATGATTTATATATCGCAAGCACTAACTCCAGTGCTTTC
>JGI24710J26742_10000521_pt1 | contig 35669 bp, 33 predicted proteins | sample BioPla2DNA2_FD_26742 | JGI IMG/M metagenome (IMG submission 26742)
TTTCATCTTACCACCTAAAACCTAAAATATATAAAGGGGTTATAGCTTGAGTTTCCCAAATACATTATTGATATAAAATATATTAATATTAGTCCAAATCCAACGGCAGATATTTGAAAAGCACAATGAGCCCCACATTAAATACTATAGAGGCAGTAAGGAAAAGCTTTTTGCCGGTGCTGCTGCTAGATATCAGAAAACCGAATGCATAATTAATAAGAATTGAAGCGGGCAGCAACAGGATGTATACAGGCTCGCCCCAGGCATAAAAAAATATGCTGACAAGTAAAAGAAAAATATTCTTATACCGGGTGCCCGGCAATATGTAATAACCTGTCAATACTAATGGCAAAAACAGAAAGAGAAATATCAGGCTGCTGAATAACATAATATAATTCCTTCAAGTAGTAAATCTAACCCAACAAAACAATTCGATGATTGGCCATTGACCCGGATATTCTGTCGTTCCATAAGAAGAATTACGGTTATTAATAAAAGTTTTCTATTTGAGAAAACTAACAAAGCTATTTTACCATATAATAGCTTAATAAAACTACCAATTCAATGATTCTTTGCTATGCCTGGCTTATGGTATAATATTACTCTGTACTGTTTTATTTATTTCTAGAGAATTGCGAGGTGTTAAAATGGAGTGCGTAGAACTACTGAAAAAGCTCAGTAATATGAGAGCTGTTTCCGGAAGAGAGAATATGGCAGCCGGGGAAATTGCCGAGCTTTTTCGTCAGTATTGCGATGATGTCAGCATAGATGCGTTTTATAATGTAATAGGCTTTAAAAAAGGGCAGGGCGAGAAACCCGGAAATGTTCTTGTAACAGCACATTACGATGAAATTGGGCTTATAGTAACAGGCATAGAGGACAGCGGCTTTTTACGCTTCACAGCAGTTGGTGGTGTTGATGCCAAGGTTATTGGGGCCATGGAAGTAACCGTTCACGGAAAGGAAGATCTTTTCGGTGTTATCGGTGTTAAGCCGCCACATCTTATTCCCCCTGAGGATAAGAACAAGGGGATCAAAATGGAAGATATGAGAATTGATATAGGTTATGACGGGGAAAAGGCCAGAGAACTGGTCAGCATCGGTGATATGGTTTCATTTAACAGCCCGGCCCGGGAGCTTTTGAATAATCGAATGGCCGGAAAAAGCATGGATAACAGAAGCGGTGTAGCTGTCCTTATTGAAATATTAAAAGAACTTCAGAAAATTAAGCATGATGATAATGTTTATATTGTGGCTACAGTTCAGGAGGAACTTGGCCTTATTGGTGCAATTTGTGCCACATATAATATAAAAGCCGATCTGGGTATTGTTATAGATGTTTGCCACGGTGATATGCCTGATGCGCCAAGCGATGAGGCTTTTCCATTAGATAAAGGGGCAGCGGTGGCCATAGGTCCCATAATAAGCCGAAAGCATGCCAGGGAATGCATAAAACTTGCTAAGGAAGAAAATATATCTTATCAAATAGACCCGGAAGCAGGGGATACCGGAACAGAAGCGGCAGTACTTGCTGTTGCCAGAGAAGGAATTCCGGTAATACTTCTCTCCATTCCCTCCAAATATATGCATACAACAGTGGAAATGATTTCTGTCAGTGATGTTGTTGCCACAGGCAGACTGGCGGCTCGGTATATCGCAGGGAGGTCAAAGGAATGAAAGCAGCATTGGATAATCTAAAAAAACTTACAGCACTGGATGGTGTATCTGGCGAGGAGAAACCGGTAAGGGACTATATAGTTTCCAAAATAAAGGATTATGTTGATGATTATTATGTTGATAATTTAGGCAATTTAATAACATATAAAAAAGGAACAGGAAATGGCCCCAAGGTGATGCTGGATGCTCATATGGATGAGGTTGGGCTGTTAATAACCCTTATAAACCAGGATGGTTTATTAAAATTCCGTACTATTGGAGGAATCGAAGCCAGAGTATTGGCTGGGAAACGGGTGAGGATAGGAAAAGACCAAGTTCCGGGGGTTATCGGATTTAAACCCCTGCACCTTCAAAGTTCCAAAGAGCGAGAGGGTACTGTAGATAAAAAACAGCTCACAATCGATATCGGTGCCAAGGATAAGGAACAGGCCGAGAAAATGGTTGAAATCGGTGACCTGGCTGCATTCGATTATGAGCCGGTAGAATTCGGGGATAATAAGCTGATGGCTAAGGCTTTGGATAACAGAGTGGGTTGTGCGGCTCTTATTGAGCTTTTGAAACACAAATATGAAAGTGATATATACGGTTGCTTTACAGTACAGGAAGAAATCGGCCTTAAAGGTGCCAAAACATCAACCTTCCAGGTAGAACCCGATATTGCGTTTGTATTGGAAGGTACTACCTGCTATGATGTTCCTGATACTAAGGAATACGGTATAAGCACTGTTTGCGGTGATGGTCCAGCATTAACTATCATGGACAGGTCGGTGATTGCAGACAAGGATTTACTTAAACATATAACCGAAACTGCCAAATTGAATGGTATACCTTATCAGTTCAAAAAGACCATTTCAGGCGGTACTAATGCAGGAAGAATTCAGGCCGGTGGTACAGGAGTAAAGGTTGCAATAATAGCACTTCCCTGCAGATATATACACTCGCCTGTATCTGTTATGGATATTAATGACTTTGAAAATATGATAAAGCTGGCAAAGAAAGTTCTGGAGACACTTCCAACATCAATTACCCTTTATCGCGAGCAAGGAGGAGGAAAAGTAAATGTTTAATATAATAAATAAACTCACACATACCTTTGGCCCCTCGGGGAATGAAAAGAAAATAGCTGATTTAATAAGAGATATGCTTAAAGGTAAGGTTGATGAGATTAAAACCGATGCCCTGGGAAACCTGATATGTATTAAAAAAGGCAGTGGAAAGAAGATTATGTTAGCTGCTCATATGGACGAGATTGGAATTATTGTCTCATATATTGATGAAAAAGGTTTTTTAAGATTTAGTAATGTTGGAGGCATTAATCCATTTGTTATTCTGGGCCAGCGTGTAGTCTTTGAAAATGGTACTGTGGGCGTTGTATGGTACGAAGAAAATATTGGTGATATAAAGAGTATTAAACTTGAAAAAATGTATATTGATATAGCGGCCAAATCGCAGGCTGATGCCGAGAGGCTTGTTAGTGTAGGAGATATGGCTGTATTTGAGTCCGGAACCATATTACAGAACGGAAGAATCATATCCAAATCAATGGATGACAGAATAGGATGTGCTATTCTTGTGCAAATAGCTTTAAATCAGCCCAGGACAGAAAATGAGATATATTATGTCTTTACAGCACAAGAAGAGGTGGGACTAAGAGGTGCCAGAACAGCCGCTTACGGGATTATGCCTGATATGGCTTTAGCCGTAGATGTTACAACAACAGGAGATACACCTGAATGCAAGCCCATGTCTGTAAGAATTGGCGACGGGCCTGCAATAAAGATAAAAGACAGAAGCGTTATTGCACATCCCCAGATTAAAGACCGCTTAATAAAATGTGCAGAGGAACATAATATTCCTCATCAGTTTGAAATCCTGGTTCAAGGTGGTACCGATGCTGGCAGCATACATACCACCGCAGGAGGAATCCCCTCAGGGGGTGTAGCTATTCCCACCAGAAATGTTCATAACTCAGCCGAAATTGTTGATATGAAAGATGTGGAAAATGCTGTGAAGCTAATAGAGGCGTTTATTCGTTAAGACTGAAAAGTCCTCTTTTCACTTTTTAAACATATGTATTTGATTTATTGCCATGTAATAAAATACGGAAAAAATCAAATAATATAGTGTCGAAAGGAGGATTCAAGCTATGAGTATTTTTGACAATATGATGATGAACAATGCAAAAAATCTAAAGCAGGAGAATTTGAAGAAAAACAGCAGTAAGGTTTTTAAAGAAGAATATTCTGAAGATTTAACAAATAATGTTTCAAAGTATGGTATCCAATCATATTCAAAATCAGGAGTTGCCTTTGAAAAACTATCCGAGACACAGGCAGAAATAAGTTATTCAGGCCTCCTTGCAAAAAGTGGTGCACAGGAGGTTCAAGGTGTGTATGGATTTGGAAGTAATCAGAATTGGGAAGGAGTTTCCTCCATTCAACTGAAAAAAGAGGGAGAAGGTACTTTTAAAGGTGTTCTTCCTTTAGAACACGGAAAAAACATTAATATTGCCTTTAAGGATTCAGCAGAAAACTGGGATAATAATTCCGGTATGAATTACACTTTTGTTAATTAAAACATTAATGGGGGCATATGCCCCCCTGTTTAGAGTTGACTTCCGTTATTTACCCAATCCCGTGCTTCCTCTACAGCTTCATCGGATGCGTAAGGTATTTGTCCCTCAGTTATGGTTTCTTTGATTTCTGTGGCCGCATTAGTGAGATAGGCACGGGTTTTAGTGACGATATCAGCTTGTTTATATTTTTTATCCATATAACATCTCCTCCCGGTTTAGTTTTTAATATTATTTATTAGTTTATTCGTAACAGACTGCTGATGATTCTATGGAATTAGGTGGTATACTATAAATAAAAGGGGATTAAATTCTATAATTCTGTGAGGGAGGAAAAAATGCCATGGAAAAGATTAAAGTATGGCTGGCTTCATCTGAAGTAGAGCCTTTTATTAAGACTGGCGGCCTGGCAGATGTGGCAGGTTCCCTTCCCAAGGCACTAAAAGCCTTGGATGTTGATATTAGAGTGGTACTGCCTAAGTACGGCAAGATAGATACAAAATATGTCTCAAAGATGGAGTTTATCGGAAGCTGTCAGGTTGATTTGTCCTGGAGAAAGCAGTATTGTGGTATATTCAAGCTGGATTATGACGGTATAACATATTATTTTATAGACAATGAGTATTACTTTTTCAGAAATGGCATATATGGCTTATATGATGACGGTGAAAGGTTCAGTTTCTTTTGCAAGGCCATTTTGGAGGTTTTACCCGTTATAGGATTTAAACCCGACATCATTCATCTTAATGATTGGCAGACTGGTATGGTGAGTCTTCTTCTTGATGCTCATTACAGAGACATAGAGGGTGGTTTTTATCGGGATATCCACACATTGTTTACTATACATAACCTTAAATATCAGGGGGTTTTTCCCAAGAATGTTCTTAGTGACCTTTTGGGTCTGGACTGGAAGTATTTCAATGTGGACGGGGTTGAATACTATGATAATATAAACTTTTTGAAGGCGGGTCTTTCTTATTCATCAATAATCAGCACTGTCAGTCATACTTATGCTGAAGAAATCAAATATGACTTTTACGGAGAAGGCCTTCAGGATCTTATAAAACGTCGTTCAAATGATCTTTACGGAATTGTAAACGGAATAGATTATAGAATTAACAATCCGAAAACTGATAAACGGCTTTATGTAAATTATGATCAGGATGATTTAAGCGGCAAATATGTAAATAAGCAAAAGATTCAACAGGAACTTGGTCTGGAAACCAATCCCGATGTACCGCTGATATCATTAATATCCCGTCTGGTAGATCAAAAAGGGCTGGATTTAATCAAACATATGCTGTGGGAACTGATTGATCTGGGTATCCAATTTGTTGTATTGGGTACGGGAGAGAAGAAATATGAAGATTTCTTCTTATATGCCCAAAGCCAGCTACCCGGCAAGGTTTCTGCAAACATAAAATATGACGGCGTGCTGGCTCAGCGTTTATATGCAGCAAGCGATATGTATCTTATGCCTTCTTTATATGAGCCCTGCGGCCTTTCGCAGCTGTTTTCCATGCGCTATGGAACTGTTCCTGTCGTAAGAGAAACGGGAGGGCTTAAGGATACAGTAAAACCCTATAATGTGTTTACAAAAGAAGGCACCGGATTTACCTTCGCGAATTACAATGCCCATGAAATGAAGGATGCTGTAGCCCGCGCCATTGAAATATACCGCAACAAAGATGAATGGGAAAAGCTTATTAGAAGATGTATGAATCAGGATTTTTCATGGCAAAATTCTGCAAAAGAATACAAAAACCTGTATGAGGGAATGCTAAAGAGATTTAACGGCTAAAAAGTGTCACCCCGATAGTCTTTTGCATAAGATGAAGAAGGCTGAATCAGGATGGGGTGTTACTATGGGTGATTGTTGCAAACAAGACTGCTGCTGTGGCGGTGGAGGTATATTTGGAGGCGATAATATATGGTGGTTAATTATTATTATTGTACTTATTATATGCTTCTGCCCGGGAATTTTTGACGGAAAAGGCTGTGGAAGAGGCTGTGATCGTGGAATCTGCTAATTAGCTGAAAATCACCGATAAAATTATGGAGGCTTAATTATTTAAGCTTCCTTATTTTTTGTAAAAAGCCTTTGCATTCTTCACCACTTGCCTCTTTCACCATTCGGGAAGGCATGATTTTTCCTTTAAAGCCAAAATATCGGCAGCCTTTGGGGAAGTTTTTATCCCAGGTAATATAATAGTATTGGCATTTAATGCAATTCACTTCTTTTTCCATATCAATATTATAGTTTAGCCATAACAATTTAACAAGTGAAGGGTAAAAGTATGCAAGCATTGTAAAAAGTTATGATTGTAAGTATAATAAGAAAAGTACTTATATAGCAGACTTTATTTATGAAAGGAATGATAGATGTGAGCCTGTTAGAACTGGAACAAAAAGGACTGGAACTTAAAGGTCTTGAAAAAAACATAAGAGAATTGGGGGATTCACTTTGACCTGCCCGGCATAAAAAAAGAGCTGGATGAATTAGAACTCAAGGCATCTGAACCTGAATTCTGGAATGATACCGAAAACTCACAAAAAGTTTTGCAGCGAACGAAAAGGCTTCAGAATAAGCTGGAGAATTACCAGCAGCTGCTTAAGGATTGCGAGGATATTTTGACACTAGTTGAGCTGGGTTTGGATGAAAAAGACGATACAATTTTTGAAGAAGTAAACACCAGCTTTGAAGATATTAAATCGCGATATGAAAAACTTAAGCTGGAAACCCTTATGAATGGAGAATATGATGCCAATAATGCCATAATTACTCTGCATGCGGGAGCCGGTGGTACCGAGGCAATGGACTGGGTACAAATGCTTTTTAGGATGTATACCCGGTGGGCAGAAAAAAATGGTTTTGCAGTTAGAGTCTTAGATATGCTTGAGGGTGAGGAAGCCGGTATTAAAAGTGTGACAGTGGGAATCACGGGTGATTATGCATATGGTCATTTAAGGTGTGAAAAAGGTGTCCACCGCCTGGTCAGAATATCACCGTTTGACGCATCAGGGAGGAGACATACTTCTTTTGCTTCTATGGAAGTGATGCCTGAATTGGATGATTCGGTAACTGTCGAAATTAATCCGGATGATTTAAAAATGGATGTATTCCGCGCATCCGGTGCCGGAGGGCAGCATGTAAATAAAACCTCTTCGGCAGTGCGTATTACCCATATTCCAACAGGAATAATAGTATCTTGCCAAAACGAAAGATCACAGCTTCAAAACCGGGAAATGGCTATGAAAATGCTTAAAGCTAAACTTTTACAGTTGAAGGAGAGAGAACAGGCTGAAAAGCGAAACCAGATACAGGGCGAGCAAAAGGAAATTGCCTGGGGTAATCAGATAAGATCATATGTTTTCTGTCCTTATACTATGGTGAAGGATCACCGTACCGGATATGAGGATGGAAATGTTCAAAAGATTATGGATGGTGAAATCGACGAATTCATACAGGCGTATTTGAGCACGTACAAATAAAAATAATAAAAGAAACAGCTTACAGGTATTATTGTAAGCTGTTTTTCACCTTCTGTTTCTGACTCCTATGCGCCGGTGAGTTTTTTTTGCTTTGTAACTGATATGTTTTTTTTTGATAAAGTTAAATAGTTTATAGGCACCAATTATCAGCTCCAAAACAATCAAACCGATTATAACATATACCAGCTCACGGTTTTCCAGGAACCTCTCTTTTAAAATCTGACTCTTTGTTTTTTGCGGGAGAATTTCCCTGTCGGGATACAGTTCAACATTTATAGCCATATCGTCTTCAAGTGTAAATGTCAGCATACCCACTACTGTATTCTTTGTAATGGGTAGTTTAAGATTTGCTTCGTCTACATTAATGGTAACGTCTTTGATATAATCCTCACCTTTTGGATGTATATAATAAACATCGGATGTAACAATAAGATTTAAAGACTGGCCCTCCACTGTTATAGCCTGTTGGCTGCTTCCCGCAGATACAAGATTGCTGTATAAGAAGTTGTCAAAGCCATAGTTTAAAATATTGATGGAATCGTTATACATACTATTTGTGGGTACGTCCAGTAAAACACATACCAACCGCATATCGTTCTTTGTAGCAGTAGTTACAATGCTTTGAAAATCAGCATCATAGCTTGCGGTAATCCCGCCGTCAGTGTCCGGATAGCTCCAGAACATGTCATTAGTATTTCTAAGTAATATGGTTTTATTTTCACGATATAAAGGTTTGACTTCAGTAGCAAACAGCTTATTAAAGCTACTGTTGGACAGGGCATATTTCATGAGTATCAAAATATCATCGATGGTGGTATATTGGCTTTCATCATACCTGCCTTCAACATTCGTAAACCTGGTATCTGACAAGCCCAGATTAGCGGCATACTCATTCATGATGCCAACAAAACCCTGCTGGCTTCCGCCGACATATTCGGCTAAGGTTATTGCTGCATCCGGCGAGCCTGTGAGCAAAAGAGCTGTCAATAGATTTCTTGTGGCATATTTCTCTCCTACTGTGAGTTCCAGCGTTGCTCCCTCTGCATTGGCTGCTTCTTTACTTGCTATTATCATAGCCTCTAAATCAACCTTTTCCAGAATAATCAGGGTAGTCATAATACGGCTTGCCAAAGGTGTAAAGGATTTTTCGTCTGAAACCTTAGAAAAAAGAATCTGACCTCTGCGGGCATCAAAAAGCATCGCTGAAACTGCATCGGTTTTGGGCTTGTTAGATTCATCGTTAGCAAATGCAGGGTTATCCAGCGAAAATTCCAACCAAAGGGTCAGTAATGCAATAATTAATAACACTGTAATTATTCGTAGCTTCTTTTTCATTATTAACTTCCTGATGAAAAATTTATTGTTGTAAGCCAACTCAAAGTAAATGGTAAATAGAATTAAACAACACCACCCGTTACCGAAATCAAAGATTTCGAACGGGTCCCGAATCGTTGAAACTCGGGGAGGCGGTAATCCCAACCCACCACCTTCCACCACCTTATTCTCGTTAAAACGATCTCACCCGTTACCGAAATCAAAGATTTCGAACGGGTCCCGAATCGTTGAAACTCGAATGAGATAGTAATCCCTTATTACCATCTCATTCTCGTTATAACATACCGCATTTGTTGTGTCAATTAATGCTAAAAACGATAATAAGAATCTGGCACAAAACCATTCTAATATATTTCCCAAAGAATAGTTCCGTAATTCTATTATGAAGCCGCCCATTTAATAAGCGGTAAATCGAACTTATTCATCAGGTTCGGATGATGCGGCAGTACCCTGAAAGAGTACCCGTACTCACCGCCATCCAGGATACAAATTGTTGTTTCATATAAGTAGGTTGAGGCATCGGTCTGCCGTATCACTCTCATTTCTGCCGCTGAAGCGTTAACGATTCTATCGTTCTCCAGAGGTCCATAATACACCTCTACCTGCACATCTTCAGGTTTTAAAGCTGCAAGCTGTACTGTTACGTTTAAGTTAAGTTCCTGACCGGAAAGCATGTTATGATCCACAAGACCATGGATATCCTGATTTGCGATTATGTTTACCTGAGGCCAGCTTCGCTCCACGTATTGTTTCCAGTCGGAAAGGGTATGGATAAATTCATACTGGGATTCACGGATTTTAATATTTCTGATAATAGCAGGAATGTACAAACCCTCCGTATAATCCTTAATCATGCGATGGGTACTGAACATTGGTGTCAGGGATTTCATAGATTCCTTCATCCTTTTAACCCAGCCCACAGGTATACCATTCTCCCGATTAAAGAAAAGAGGTATGATTTCGTGTTCAAGAGTATCATAAAGAGATTTACTGTCGTAATCATCCTGATGCTGCTCATTATCAAAAGGTGTGTCATCTCCGATAATCCAGCCGTTCATTCCGTTATATCCTTCACACCACCAACCATCCAGAATGCTGAAGTTTATTACACCGTTTATACATGCTTTCTGGCCGCTGGTGCCGCTTGCCTCCAGCGGACGGCGGGGATTGTTCATCCATATATCAACACCTTGAATAAGATGGCGTGCCACCGTCATGTTATAGTTCTCCACCAGGAATATTTTCCCTTTGAATCCTTCGCTTTTTGCTATATCATGTATATTCTTGATTACCTGGTGTGCCGGATGATCGGCAGGATGAGCCTTTCCGGCGAATATTATCTGAACCGGCATATTTTTGTTGTTTAGAATCTTTTCGATTCTGGCAAGGTCTCTGAAAATAAGGTTTGCTCTTTTATAGGTGGCGAAACGTCTTGCAAAACCTATAGTGAGAGCCTGTGGATCAAATATGCTGTCAAGATCATTTACCTCGTGCAAAGGCACACCGTTTTGTATATACTGTTTTTTTAGCCTGTCGGTGATAAAACGAATCATTTTTGTTTTTAGTGCAATGTGGGTCTTCCATATCTCTTCATCAGGAATATTATCAATCTGCTGCCATACAGCCGGTTCATACAATCTGTTTTGCCAATCGGCGGGCAGGTATTTGTCAAAAATATATTTGAATCCCGGTGCCAACCAAGTCATGGTATGTATACCATTGGTGACATGGGTGATAGGAACCTCTTCTTCTGGTATCTCCGGCCAGATGGCATTAAACATTTTGCGTGAAACAGATCCATGCAGCTTGCTGACACCATTTTTACGACCGGCCATGTTCAGAGCAAGAACCGCCATGTTAAAAACATTAGGTTCGCCGGGTTTGAGTCCCAAACTGATAAATTCATTGCGCTGAAGCCCCAATTGTCCCCAATAATTACTGAAGTAACGGTCTATCATATCCAGCGGGAATATATCATTGCCGGCTGGTACCGGAGTATGAGTAGTAAATACCGATGAAGAGTAGACAATTTCTCTTGCTTCTCTGAAGGGCATGTTTTTTTCCATCACCAGTTTGCGGGCAAGCTCAAGAGCCATAAAAGCTGAGTGGCCTTCATTCATGTGATATACTGTACCCTTAATGCCCAAAGCATCCAAAGTACGGATTCCACCTATACCCAGCAGAATTTCCTGTTGAATGCGGGTTTCTTTGTCTCCGCCGTAAAGCCTGTCGGTTAGTCCTCTGTCATATTGATTATTTTCAGGCACATCTGTATCCATAAGATATAGTTTTACCCGCCCTATATTAATACACCAGATACGGGCATAAACTACACGGCCAGGCAACTCAACATAAATGGTAAGAGGTTGTCCATTGGAGTCATAAACAGGCCACACAGGAAGCTGAGAATAGTTTAGGGTTGTAAAATGTGTTTCCTGCCATCCTTCAGCATTTATATGCTGATCGAAATAGCCCTGCTTGTAAAAAAGACCAATTGCTGTAAAAGGTAAACCCAAGTCGCTGGCAGTTTTACAATGATCTCCGGATAAAACACCAAGGCCGCCTGAGTATACCGGCAAAACCTCATGCAGCCCGTATTCGGCCGAGAAATAGATTATATGTTCATCTTTATAATCCGGGTAGTTTTGATTAAACCATGTGTCTTCCTGGTTTAAATAGTTCTGAAAACTCTTTAATACTTTTTCGTAATTATTCATAAATTCATTATCTGTGAGTTTTTCTTCCAGTTTCTTTAAAGCGATTTCCTGAAGGAAACGAACAGGATTTCTGTTAAGCTTTTCCCATAGAGCTAAATCTATTTCCCGGAAAAGATCAGTGGCTTCACTGTTCCATGACCACCAAAGGTTTTTTGCTATATCACGAAGCCCTGCAAGTCTTTCAGGTAGTTTAGTTGTTACTTTTATTTTTCCATATTTATACATTAGCCCAACCTCCAGTTTTTTTGATTAATAATGGCCTTACCCGTTGCAGAAGTCAAAGTGCAATAGCATCCTGAAAGGAGCGAAACTGAGTCAAAGGAACTTTAACGGGTCCCGAGTCATTGTAACTCGATGTCATTTAGATATTAATGTTTGGCATTATATAGTTAAGTCAAAGGTTATTCTCGTTATAGCATTATATATACCCATCTTCTGCAGTGTATAATACGACTGTTTTTTTGTTATGTCTTAAGCTATCAGGTTTATCATACTGGTTATCTGTAAAAAATTGCAATGTGCGAAACATACTATAAAATCTCTTTAAGTATAAAGAGTTCGTTCTATTTTACACAAATGGATAAAAAATAAAACTAAAAATCAAATATTTACAGTAATATTTTTAATTGCCGATATAATAATTAGAACCAAATAATCAGTACATATGGGTAAATAATTTGTTGTAAATAAATGAAATATATTATAAACTAGAAAAAACAATACTATTACGTACGAAAGAAAGGAACAACACCATGGCTTCTGAGAAGGTTTTAACTATTAAGAGTGACAATTTTGAAGAGCTGGTCTTGAAATCTTCTGTTCCTGTACTTGTTGATTTCTGGGCTGATTGGTGCGGTCCCTGCAGAGCAGTCGGGCCTGTTATTGATGAGCTTGCCGAGGAATGTGATGGGCGCTTTAAAATAGGTAAGGTAAATGTGGACGAGGAAAGTGCGCTGGTTACTAAGTTTAATATTATGAGTATCCCTACCATGATTGCTTTTAAAGATGGCAATCAGGTAGAAAGAGTTATAGGAGCACGTTCAAAAAAGGATTTAAAAGCATTGCTGGAAAAGTACATTTAATTTACGGGTCTATAGATTATTATTCTTGATAGGAGTGTTGGTTATGTCAGGTGAAAAGAAATTTGGTACCTCCCTCTTTGGTTTCAATAAGTCAGATGTTAATGCCTATATTGAAAAAATACTGTATGAGTTTGATTTGCGTTTGAAAGAAAAGGATGATGAGATATCCAATTTAAAACTTCAGATTCGTGAAATGAAAACTCGTTACGAGTCAGCTGCCGAAAACAGCCAAATCCTTTCAAAGGAAAAAGAGAGAATTGCCAGTGCGCTAATAACAGCGCAAGAAACCGCTGATTCAATTTTAAAAGAGGCAAAAGAGCGAGCGAGTGAGGAAAAGAACAAACTTGAAGCATATCTGGAAAAAGAAAGAGAAAAAATCATTGATATTAAGCGGGATATTAAGACTATGAAACTTCAGATAGTCGATATGCTTAATAAATATCAAGGACTCCTGAACGAAGTAGATGATTATGTAGATAATAAAGAAACAGAATACGCATTGGATAGTGAAAACAGTGAGAATGATAGTCAGGGTACATAAATCAGAGCCGTATACGGTGGACTCCGAATAATGCCAGCATCTAACAGCCCTGCTTTTATTAGCAGGGCTTTATTAATAAAAAAACTATCCTATAAACCAATTTACTGTTCTAATGAGATGATAAGAGGGTATAGTAAAAAAGAAAGGAGTCTGATTTTATGAAAAAAGAACTTCTGAGTATTTTAAAGAATAATTGCAGACTGTCTGTTGAAGAAATGGCGGTAATGCTGGGAACAACCTCTGATGAAGTTAAAAATGCAATGAAGGAGCTTGACGAAAAAGGAATAATTCTTGCTTACAATGCATTGATTGACTGGGAAAAGCTAGATGACCAATATGTTACTGCCTATATTGAAGTGAAGGTAACACCTCAAAGGGGTCAGGGCTTTGATAAGGTAGCTGAGAGGATTTATAAGTATCCTCAGGTAACGGCTTGCAGTCTTGTATCGGGAGGATTTGACCTGTTTGTTGTAGTTGAAGGCAGGACAATGAAAGAAGTGGCACTCTTTGTAGCCGAAAAGCTGGCTCCCATAGATTCGGTAATGAGCTGTGCAACTCATTTTGTGTTAAAGAAATATAAAGACAGCGGTGTAATTTTCAATAAAACCTATGTAGATGATAGAGAGGCAGTTGTACTATGAATATAAAGAAAATGGTCAAGAAGAACATTTTAGAGACTCCTCCGTCCGGCATCAGAAAATATTTTGACATGGTAAATGAGATGGAAGACGTTATATCCCTGGGTATAGGAGAGCCGGACTTTGAGACTCCCTGGACTATTCGGGAGGAAGGCATATACTCCCTCGAAAAAGGAAAGACCCATTATTCTTCAAATGCTGGTTTTATTGAGTTGCGTCAGGAAATCTCAAACTACATGAATAACAGGTTTGGTTTGAAATATGATCCTAAAGATGAAATCCTGGTGACGGTTGGCGGCAGTGAAGCAATTGATATAGCTATCAGGACCTTTGCCGGACCGGGAGATGAGGTTATAGTGCCTGAACCATCCTTTGTTGCTTATAAAGGATGTGTAATGTTTGCCGGGGCCACTCCTGTCACAATTGAGCTGGAAGCTGAAGACCGTTTTAAGCTGAAGCCGGAGCAGATTATAAATGCAATAACCGATAAAACAAAAGCAATAATTATAGGCTATCCTAATAACCCGACAGGAGCCACCATGGATTATGAAGATTACAAAGCAATAGTAGAGGTTTTAAAGGACAAAGATATTATTGTAATCTCCGACGAGCTGTATGCCGAGCTGACCTATGAGGGTGTACATGTATCAATTGCGCAGTTTCCGGAAATGAAGGACAAGACCATTGTAATAAATGGTTTTTCGAAAGCATTTGCCATGACAGGCTGGAGAATAGGTTATGCCTGTGGTCATGCCGATGCCTTGGATCAGATGAAAAAGATTCATCAGTATGCCATAATGTGCAGTCCTACAACGGCTCAGTATGCGGCAATTGAAGCACTGAAAAACGGTGAACCAGAGATCAGACGTATGAAGGAAGAATACAATCGTCGACGACTGGTAATGGTTGACGGATTCAGAAAAATCGGATTGAACTGTTTTGAGCCTGTGGGAGCATTTTATGTATTTCCCGATATCAGTGTGTCCGGTTTGGTTTCCGATGAATTCTGTGAACGCCTCTTAATGCAGGAAAGAGTATTAATGGTTCCCGGAAATGCCTTTGGAGCTTGTGGAGAAGGGTTTGTGAGAGCCACCTATGCTACTTCAATCGACAATATAAGAGAGGCGCTGGTTCGTATAAGGCGCTTCCTGGAAAGCCTTTAAACATTCAGCATAATAATGGCTAATAAAAACGAAAAAGGGTGTAATTTATATGACACCCTCAATTTACACTTTTTTTTATCTGTATTCTCATGTACTGTACTATTAGGTTATCCAGACGTCTGCTGATATTCAGTATAGTATTTTTGTTGTCACCGGAAGCTATTGCTCTGTTTAATCTGCTTCGTATTTTCTCGATATTTTTCATTAGTAAAGGCCTCCTCTTTAAGGACAATCTTCTACAACAAATAATATCACAACTTCTACAGTAAGTCAACAGAAACCGCATGCAGAGCGGGTTTGAGACATTATTTGATAATTTTCAACATTATGCTACACAGGAGAAAACAGCTAAAGTTTAATAGAAATGCAGGTTTAAGCTGCATTATAAGATAATAACGTAATAATTAAATAATTTAATAATAATTTGCACTTTGGTGTATATTTAAGTTATCAGAAGGAGTATTGAACCAGAGTATATGCTCTTGAAACAAATGAAGTTTTATTGTATATTATTTATTATCAGATAATAATATTAGATTATAGTTGGAGGTTACAATATGTCTCAATTGTTGAAAGGGAAGAATATCCTTATTATGGGTGTCCGCAATAAATGGAGTATTGCCTGGGGTATTGCACAGGCCGCCAAAGCACAGGGTGCCAATCTTATTTTTACTTATTTAGGCGACAGAGAAAAAGAGTCCCTTCAAAAGTTAACCTCTGGCATGGGAGAAATTGATGCGTATAAATGCGATGTATCTTCGGATGAAGATTTAGACATTCTTTTTTCAATGATAAAAAGCAAATATGGAGTGCTTCACGGGTTGGTTCATGCAATTGCTTTTGCAAAGAGTGAAGATCTTCAGGATACTTTTGTAAATACGTCAAAAGACGGATTCATTCTTGCTATGGATATCAGTGTATATTCATTCATTGCAGCTGTCAAAAGAGCGCAGGCGCTTATGAGTGAAGGCGGCAGCATATTGACACTAACCTATAGAGGCTCTGTAAAGGTATCACCCGGATACAATATTATGGGGGTGGCAAAAGCAGCTCTGGAAGCCAGTGTTCGATATGCTTCCCATGAGCTGGGGGGGAAGAATATACGCATTAATGCCATTTCAGCAGGCCCGATAAAAACTATGTCAGCCAAAGGAATAAAGAATTTCAGCGATATCCTTGCTCTGGTGGAAGAAAAAGCGCCTCTTAAGCGTAATGTAACCTTAGAGGATCTGGGGAAAACAGCTGTATACCTTCTGAGCGATCTCTCCTCCGGCATGACCGGGGAAATATTGCACATCGATGCAGGATATAATATTATGGGCGTTTAATAACAATATTTTTGTTAACAATATGTTCATAGAATGTTCATTAATTTAAGGCATAATAAGAATAATGATTTTGACCATGGCGGGTTTAATGATTTCAACATATAGTCATAACCCGCTTATTTTTTTGAGTGATTGTACTACTTATGCCGGGAGGGATTATATGATAGAAATTCAAAACTTGACAAAGGAGTACGGACGTATTAAAGCTGTCGACAATATAAGTTTCAATGTTAATAAAGGCGAGATTCTTGGTTTTTTAGGTCCTAATGGTGCCGGCAAATCGACTACTATGAATATTCTTACCGGATTCATATCATCCACATCCGGTGTTGTTAAGATTGCTGGAATGGATATTTTGGAAAACCCAGTTGAGGTAAAAAAGCATATAGGGTATTTACCCGAACATCCGCCGCTTTATCTGGACATGACTGTTAACGAATATCTGGATTTCTGTGCCAATCTGAAGGCATTACCGTTAAAAAAATGGAAAAGTCAAAAGAAAGACATTATGGAGCTTGTTAAAATAACTCATGTCAGCCACAGGCTCATTAAGAATCTGTCGAAGGGTTACAAACAGAGGGTAGGCCTGGCTCAGGCACTGGTGGGCTCCCCGGAGGTTCTGATTTTGGATGAGCCTACAGTAGGCCTTGACCCCAAGCAGATTATAGAAATCAGAAATCTTATTAAGGCTTTGGGCAAAAAACACACTATTATTTTGAGCTCTCACATTCTTCCGGAAGTAAGTGCGGTATGTGACAGGGTTATTATTATTAATAAAGGGAAAATAGCCGCTATTGACACTCCGGATAATCTGTCAAAGACATTGACTGACTTTTCAAGATTCACCGTTACTATTGAAGGTCCAGAGAATAAGGTAAGGAATATTATTTCTAACATACATGGAGTTAAGTATTTGGAGACTGGCAACAAAATCAGGGATAATGAGTATAGCTACATTGTTGAAGCAGATAAGGATAAAGATGTACGAAAACCTTTGTTTAACCAATTGGCACAGCAAGGCTTTCCTATACTGGAGCTTAAATCCCTTAATCTATCGCTTGAGGATATATTCCTGCAGCTGACCACCAATGAAGAGAAGGAGGCTATATAAGTATGCTGGCTATTATGAAACGTGATTTCAGGTCATACTTCAATTCACCCATTGCCTATGTTCTTATAGGACTTTATATGCTACTTTTAGGTCTGTTTTTCAACAGCCTTATAAGCTATGGAATCTCGGATATCATTAGTGAGTTTGTGGCAAATATGAGCGGTCTGCTGCTGTTAATAATACCTATACTCACCATGAGATCCATGGCTGAGGACAAGAAAAATGGTACCGAAGTTCTGCTTTTGACATCTCCTGTACGAGTAACCGAAATTGTCTTAGGGAAGTATTTTGCTTCTTTCTGTGTATTTTTGGTTATGACGGCTGCATCATTAATCTTTCCTTTAATTGTTATCATAGCGGGAAAACCCGATATTATGCTGATAATAAGCTCATATCTCGGATACATTTTGATAGGAGCGGTTTATATCAGCTTAGGCGTCTTTGCTTCTTCCCTCACTGAAAACCAGATTATAGCTGCCATAATTAGCCTTGTTTCAATATTTCTTATTCAGAATATAGGATATCTTGCCAGTTTCTTCAGCGGCTTTTTAAGTAAGGCTTTTTTATGGATTTCCATTCTGGATCGTTATTTGGACTTTAACAAGGGAATTATCGATTTAACATCAATTGTGTTTATGATTAGTTATGCAGCAGTGTTCGTTTTCCTTACTGTAAGGGTTATTGAACGCAAGCGCTGGAGTCAGGGGTGATAAAAATGAAGAAGATAAACAGCAGAAGTTTAAAATACGGTTCATATGCTTTCGCATCGTTCGCTGTTGTAATAGCTATTATAATTATATTTAACGCAATATTGGGTCTGGATGCAATAAGGGACAGAATAAGATTTGATATTACGAAAAACCAATTATTTTCATTAAGCGAACCCAGCATCACAATGCTTAATGGTTTGGATAAAGAGGTTGAAGTTATAATTCTGACAGAAGAAAAATACTATCAGGGAAGTGAAATACTTGAAGTTCTGAAACAATACGAGATTAAGAGCAACGGCAAGGTTACAACACGCTTTGTTGATGTAGAAAAAGATCCGACATTTGTTGAAAGAGAGATAGACCCTAATCAGGTTAAAGGAATTTCCGAAGGAAGTATTGTGGTTAAATCCGGGAAAAACTCAAAAGTTGTATCTCAGAATGATATGATTGAATATGATTATAGTACCTATACCACATACCCGGTGGGTATAAAGATTGAACAGGTTTTTTCCAGTGCAATAAAAAGTGTTACGTCTGATTATACTCCGGTAATATATTTTGCTACAGGGCATGGTGAGGTTACTACCAATCTTTTCGAACTGAAAAGCACTATAACCGCCAATAATTATGAAATAGAAGAGCTTTCTCTGTCAAACCCGGTTCCGGAGGATGCTGCCACCATTTTCTTCGTTTCACCAAAAACCGATCTCCTTGCTAAAGAATTAGAGAATCTTCTTGCTTTTATGGAGAAAGGCGGCGACGCAATCTTTCTGATGGATGTTCAAAACACGGCAGAAGAGATGCCGAATTTCGATACGGTTTTTGAACGCTATTCATTAGCCCTCAATAACGACCTGGTCCTTGAAGGTGATCAGAACTGGTATTTGAATGAATTTACTGTAATAATTCCACAGCCAAATGAGAATGATGTCACAATGAATCTGGACCCAGGCTCTCTGTTTGTGTATATGCCTAATTGCCGAAGTGTCAGCATTAAACAGGTTGCTAAGGACTGGATAGAAACACAGCCGCTGTTCATGACATCGGACAAAGCACAAAGCACGAGTCTGGTTACTGGTGAAATTGCTTTAGGGCCATTCCTCCTGGGAGCTTTGTCTGAATACCAGGGTACATCATCAAGCAAAATTGCTCTTATAGGAAATGCAAACTTTATATCTGACGGTTGGATGCAGAATACAAACTATAATGGTGCCAGATATATATTAACCACATTAAACTGGATGCAGGATAAGGCAGATACAATTATAGTTCCTTCCAAGAGCTTAATGTCAGAGCCTATTAACTTATCTGAATCAACCAAGTTTATTGCTTTTATTGCCCTGTCCTTCTTATTGCCTATGGCGATAATCGGATTTGGTGTGTTTGTCTGGATAAGGAGGAAACACCTATGATGAAGAATTGGAAGAAGATCATAGCTTTATTAATCATTTTTGTGGTCTTCCTGACAGCCTTCATCTTTTTAAAGAATAATCTGAATAAACCAGATGATGGGGTCGAAGACCCATTACCGACAGATATTGCTTCTTCTGACGAAATTAAGCTGATTGAAATTGAACAGGATGATATATTAAGAATTGTGCTTGCGAGGGAAGAAGGCGAAATCGTTCTTACAAAGGAAGAAAGACATGTAGAAACCCTTGAGACTAATGAGGACGGTACCACAAAAAAGGTAACCGAGAAAAAAATGATATGGGTCAATCCGGATTTCAATGTTGATAATGATTTGGCGGAGGACATGGTTTCGGCTGCGGCCTCTGTTATGACCAAAAGGTTAATAGATGAAAATCCCGGTGATCTGACAATTTACGGCCTTGATAATAGTCTTGTAACTACCTTCATTTCGAAAGATGGAAAGGAAGTCAGTATAGAGATTGGCAATTTAACACCCAAGCAGGACAGTTACTATGTAAAAAGGCTTGATAAACCTGAGGTATACACTATAGATTCCTATAAAGGCAGAACCCTCAGATATGGGAAATTAGATTTAATGAATAAGAATCTGTATGGTACAGAAGCTCTTTCTGATGAGGATGTTACAAGCCTTACCTTCATCAGGGCAGGAGAAGAAGTTTTTGCCGCAGAGAAGAAAGGTTCCTCTGATTGGGTTATAATCAGTCCAATTCCTGAACGGGAGGCAAAAACTTCTGGGCTTTCTAAGTTCCTGAATTGGGTAAGTACCTTCAGAGTCAGAGAATTCATAGAGGAAAATCCTTCGGATTTAAGCCTCTATGGCCTGGATTCACCTAAATATGTATTTGATTATACTTTAAATGGCAAACCATATCGAGTGTTACTGGGGAACAAGAATGAATCAGAATACTACGGAAAGTTGGAGGGTAATGATACTGTATTTACAGTGGATGCCGCCTATCTGAATTTTATTGATTTGCTGCTGAAGGACGTGGTGTCATTGTACGCCTATATGCCTTTTATATTTGATGTAGAGAAACTTGTTATTGAGATAGACGGCAGGACTGATGTACTTCTTATAAATGAAAGCCAGGAAGAAGGCTCAACACCGGAATTCTATTTCAACGGACAAAAGATAGAAGGCGATGAACAGGAGAGTCGTTTTAGAAAATATTATCAGGCGGCCGTCGGTATCATGGGTGATAAAATAGATTTAGAATCGGTGCCTTCTGGTGAGGCCAAAGTCCGGCTTACCTATACTATGAAAAAGCCGGACCCTGATAAAATAGTAAAGGTAGAGCTTATTCCTACGAATGACGGCTATGGTTATTTCATAATGTTAAATGATAATTACACGGGACTTGTTATTGGCGAAAGAAAACTTAATGATGATTCTGACACAGGAATTCGCAGAGCCTACAAAAACCTTGCAGAAGTCCTTTCTAAAACTAAATAGCAGAGTAAGAGCTGGTTATTTACCAGCTCCTTTTTATATAAGGAATCATTATAGATTTTTTTTAGATATTATATAAAACATCATCTTAAAAAAGCATAAAAAATTGGTGTAATTCAGAATTTAATTACCGGTACGTACTGGAGATATTTTATTGAAATTTATAAGCTATTGTGATACAATTAACAAGGATTTGTTAAGCTATTAACAAAATTCCTATAAATTGATTATTTATAGCAAAAACAATCCACTTTTTGGTGGTTGGCAGGGGTTTTGGGGAAATACCCCATTTTGAATTTTCAATAATTCGTGGCGCATTCGAAATCTTTCAGACTTCGAATGGGCGATGCATTATAAACTAACAACAAGATACAGGAGGTTGTCACTATGAGTTGCGGTTGCTGCAAAACAGATAATAAGACAGAAGCACTGGAAAAAATAATCGCTAAACACAAAGACACCCGTGGTGCGCTTATTCCAGTCCTGCATGAAGCTCAGGAACTATACGGATATCTTCCCATGAGCGTGCAGAAGAAAATTGCAGAGGGTTTAAATGTGTCTCTGGCTGATGTGTATGGTGTGGTATCGTTCTACACACAATTTTACTTGAATCCCAAAGGGAAATATAAGATTAATGTTTGCCTGGGAACTGCCTGTTACGTAAAAGGAGCAGGTGATATTCTTGATAAGATTTCAGAGATATTGAAAATCAAGAATGGCGAATGTACGTCTGACGGGTTGTTCTCCCTGGATGCATGCAGATGTATAGGCGCTTGCGGATTAGCTCCTGTTATAATGATAAATGAGGATGTATACGGAAGACTTTCCGCTGATGATGTTCCTGGAATTATACAAAAGTATATTGACATGGAAGCTGAAGCTGTTTAAATATGAAGGATCTATCACTACATATAATGGACATAATTCAAAATTCTATTGTTGCGGGAGCCGATAAAATAAATATTAGTTTACGTGTTGAAGGTACCCCGCAGATGCTTGTACTGGAGATTCTCGACAACGGCAAAGGTATGGATGAAGAATTCATTAGGAAAGTGACGGATCCGTTTAAAACAAGCAGAACCACCAGAAATGTCGGTCTTGGGATTCCACTTTTGGAACAGTCAGCAAAAATGGCAGGCGGAGAGCTGGATATTAAATCGGAGCCTGGTAAGGGGACAACCCTGAAGGCAAGATTTAACATAAACCATATAGACAGGATTCCTTTAGGAGATATACCGGAAACTATTAAAATGTTAATAATGGCAAATCCAAATATCTCCTGGACAATTCATTTATCTTCCCCAAACGATGATTTTGAGTTGGATACAGATGAATTAAAACATCATTTAGACGGAGTTTCGATAACGAACAATAATGTTCTTGAATGGATACAAAATACAATTGCCGATGGTATAAAATTAGTTTATGGAGGTGTTCTGGATGAAGTCAATTGAAGAATTAAAAGCAATTCGTGATAAAACATTAAAGGAAATGTCAATACGGGATAATGAGGATAAGGTCAGAATAGTTGTTGGGATGGCTACATGCGGTATTGCTGCTGGTGCTAAACCTGTCATGAGCGCATTTATTGACGAACTGAACAAGAGAAATATTAATAACGTAAGCGTATCAATGACCGGATGTATCGGTATATGCCGTTTAGAGCCCGTTGCTGAAGTTTTTGATTCCAGCGGAGAAAAAACAACCTATGTAAAACTGGACGCTGAAAAGGCAAGAAGAATAGTAGCTGAACATATAGTCAACCAAAAAGTCGTCACTGAATTTACAGTTGGTGCGGCAGAAAGATAAGGGGGGTAAGATTATGGTTTACAGATCACATGTTTTGATTTGTAATGGAACCGGATGTACAGCTTCCAAAGCACCCGAAATAATGGCAAGGCTAGAAAAAGCACTGGCAGAAAAGGGTATAGAAAAGGAAGTCAAGATAGTAAAGACCGGATGCTTTGGCCTTTGCGAAAAGGGCCCGATTATGGTGGTTTATCCTGAAGGAGCTACATACTGCCATGTTACACCTGATAAAGTTGAAGAAATCGTAAATGAACATTTAGTTAAGGGACGTATTGTAAAAGACCTTTTATTGGGCGATAAGGACGCAGAGGATGTTGCCAAATCTCTTGATAATGTAGCCTTTTTCTCCCGTCAGTTCCGTATAGCACTTCGCAATTGTGGTGTTATAAATCCTGAAGTGATAGATGAATATATCGCAAAAGACGGTTATGCGGCGTTGGCAAAAGCTCTTACTGAGATGACACCTCAGCAGGTTATTGATGAAATCAAAAAGTCGAATCTACGCGGACGCGGTGGCGGAGGATTCCCCACTGGTTTGAAATGGCAATTCGCGGCTGACCAGGTAAATGATCAGAAATATGTTTGCTGTAATGCTGACGAGGGAGATCCGGGAGCATTTATGGATCGTTCAATTCTTGAAGGTGATCCTCATACATTGATAGAGGCAATGGCTATCGCCGGCTATGCAATTGGTTCTAACCAGGGCTATATTTATGTAAGAGCCGAATATCCCATTGCCGTTCAACGTTTGCAGATTGCAATAAATCAGGCGCGTGAGTATGGTCTTTTGGGCAAAAATATATTTGGTACTGATTTCTCCTTTGATCTGGATATTCGCCTTGGTGCAGGTGCATTTGTTTGCGGTGAGGAAACAGCACTTATGACATCAATTGAGGGGCATCGCGGTGAACCAAGAACCCGTCCTCCTTTTCCAGCAGTAAAAGGACTTTGGGGCAAACCTACCATACTCAACAATGTTGAGAGTTATGCGAATATTCCCGTTATTCTCCTAAAAGGTGCTGATTGGTTTAACAACATCGGTACCGAAAAGAGCAAGGGTACCAAGGTATTTGCTATAGGCGGTAAGATTAATAATACCGGTCTTGTAGAAATACCCATGGGAACTACCCTTAGGGAAGTTGTATACGACATCGGAGGAGGTATACCCAAGGGTAAAAAGTTCAAAGCTGCACAAACCGGCGGGCCTTCCGGCGGATGTATTCCCGCTGATTATATAGATACACCCATTGATTATGATAACCTGATTAAACTGGGGTCCATGATGGGTTCGGGTGGAATGATTATTATGGACGAAGACAACTGTATGGTTGACATAGCTAAGTTCTTCCTGGAATTTACAGTTGACGAATCCTGTGGAAAATGTCCTCCTTGCCGTATAGGTACTAAACGCATGTATGAGATTCTTGACCGCATAACAAACGGAAAAGGAGAAGAAGGAGATATCGAAAAACTTGAACTTTTGGCTGAGAGCATTAAACAAGGAGCACTCTGCGGACTGGGTCAGACAGCTCCCAACCCTGTTTTAAGTACACTCAGATATTTCCGTGATGAATATGAAGCACATGTTAAGGAGCACAGATGTCCTGCAGGTGTTTGTAAGGCAATGCTTAAGTATACTATAATTGCCGATAAGTGTAAGGGCTGCAGCCTCTGTTCAAAGAAGTGTCCTGTAGGTGCTATTTCCGGCGAAATCAAGAAGCCTTACCTTATAGATCAAAGCAAATGTATTAAGTGCGGTGTATGTATGGAAGTATGTAAATTTGCCGCCATTGAGAAGAAATAAGAGGGGAGAGTGAAATATAATGTCTGAATTTGTTACCCTTACAATTGACGGTAAAGAAGTAAAAGCCCCGGTTGGTTCAACCGTGCTTGAGGCCGCAAAGAGTGCCGGGATTAGTATACCCACCCTCTGCTTCCTCAAAGATATAAATGAAATCGGTGCCTGTCGTATGTGTGTTGTGGACGTGGGAGCCAGAAGCTTACAGGCTGCCTGTATGTATCCTGTATCAGAGGGCTTAAAAGTTATTACCAATAGTCCCAAGGTTCGTGAAACCCGTAAAGTTACACTGGAACTTATTCTGTCATCCCATGAGAAAAAATGTCTCAGCTGTGTAAGAAGCATGAATTGTGAACTTCAACAGCTTGCTCGAGATTTGAATATCCATGACATTCGTTTTGAAGGTGAACTCCAGCACTATCCTATCGATGATTTATCCCATTCAATAGTGCGGGATCCCAACAAATGTGTTCTATGCCGCCGTTGCGTGAGCGTATGTAAAGATGTACAGACTGTTTCAGCTATCGAAACAATTGACAGAGGTTATAATACGATTGTAGCATCACCTTTCCATATGCCTCTGAAGGATACACCTTGTGTAAACTGTGGTCAGTGTATTGTGGCCTGTCCTGTAGGCGCTTTGCGGGAGAAGAACTCCACAGAGAAGGTTTGGGATGCTTTAAACAATAAAGATCTTCATGTTGTTGTTCAGACAGCTCCTGCTGTCAGAGCAGCCATAGGCGAAGAATTTGGTTATCCAATCGGAACCCCTGTTACAGGGAAAATGGTTGCAGCACTGAAGAAATTAGGTTTTGCAAAAGTATTTGATACTGATACTGCAGCGGATCTTACAATAATGGAAGAAGGAACCGAGCTGGTTGACAGAATTAAGAACAACGGTGTCCTTCCACTTATTACATCATGTAGCCCCGGATGGATAAAGTTCTGTGAGCATTTCTATCCTGATATGCTTGACAATTTATCAACATGTAAATCACCCCAGAATATGTTTGGTGCAGTGCTTAAATCCTACTATGCCGATAAAATGGGTATAGATCCGGATAAAATGTTTGTTGTTTCGGTTATGCCCTGTACAGCTAAAAAGTATGAGGCAGAAAGGCCTGAATTAGCTTCAACCGGTTATCCGGATATAGATGAGGTTATTACAACCCGTGAGCTTGCCGAGATGATTAAGGAAACCGGAATTGACTTCAGAAATCTTGAGGATGAAGAATTTGACGATCCTATGGGCGAAGCAACCGGCGCAGGTGTAATCTTTGGAGCTACTGGCGGTGTTATGGAGGCAGCTCTTAGAAGCGTACCTTATCTGCTGACCGGTAAGGATGATGATAATATCGACATTAAGGTTGTTCGAGGTGTAGAAGCTCTTAAGGAAGCCGAGGTCGAAATCGGTGGCGTTAAAATTAAGGCAGCTGTTGTCCATGGCCTTGGTAATGCCAGAAAACTTTTAGATAAGGTTAAGGCAGGAGAGGCTGAGTATCATTTCATTGAGATTATGGCCTGCCCCGGTGGTTGCGTCTGCGGAGGCGGACAACCCATCCAGCCTGCAATTGTAAGAAATGAAGTTAACCTTATGGCAGAAAGAGCCAAAGCCCTTTATCAGGAGGATCAAAACCTTACTTACAGAAGGTCACACCATAATCCAAGAGTTCAGAAAATGTATGAGGAGTACTTTGAAAAGCCAGGAGGACATAAAGCTCATAAGCTGCTGCACACACATTATATAGCTCGTGAGAATTATCCTGAGAACAACGACTGATAACGACTCTGTAAGCAAGCCACTCGGTCAGCCGAGTGGCTTGTATATTGTTATATGATGATATAAACTGAAATTGAGGATCTTTAGTATCTGAATGGCAGGTTAGTGATTTTTTTTACAATTTTTTAATAAATAATGTACATATTCGCAGTTGAATATGCCGGTTAAGATGGTATAATGAATTGATATCAAGGGATAAGCAATAAAAGTATTGGAGTTGATTTTGGTGGATAGAATTGAAATAAAAAAGCTGAACCAAATTCATAAAGAACTGTCAGGTAAGGAAGTTCTGGTTTGTGGCTGGATACGCAGTAAAAGAGATACAAAAACTTTTGGGTTTATTGAATTAAACGATGGTTCATTTTTTAAGAACCTTCAGGTAGTGTATGATGATAGCCTGGATAATTTTTCAGAGATTACCAAGCTGAATATAGGAAGTGCGATAAGAGTAAGGGGGCATGTGGTGGAGACCCCACAGGCAAAACAACCATATGAAGTTAAAGCTACAGTTGTTGAGATAGAAGGAGCCTCAAGCCCTGATTATCCATTACAGAAAAAACGCCATTCCTTTGAATTTTTAAGAACAATTGCACATCTTCGCCCAAGAACCAATACTTTTTCAGCAGTATTTAGGGTACGTTCGGTTTTATCCTACGCTATACACCGTTTTTTCTATGAAAGAGATTTTGTATATGTCCATACCCCAATTATTACCTCCAGTGATTGTGAAGGCGCAGGGGAGATGTTTCAGGTAACAACTCTGGATTTAAACGATGTTCCAAGAAATGATAAGGGCGAAGTTGATTACAGGGAAGATTTTTTTGGGAAACATACAAGTCTTACAGTAAGCGGACAACTTGCAGTGGAACCCTATGCAATGGCTTTTAACAAGGTGTATACTTTCGGGCCGACTTTCCGTGCAGAAAACAGTAATACAACCCGTCATGCGGCCGAATTCTGGATGATTGAACCGGAAATAGCATTTGCTGACCTTAATGATGACATGAAGCTGGCCGAGGATATGATCAGATATATAATTAAATTTGTAATGGAAAATGCTAAGGAAGAGATGGACTTTTTTAACAATTTCATTGATAAAGGACTCTATGAAAGACTTAACACTATTCTTAACTCTGAATTTGGATGCATTACTTACACAGAAGCAATAGAGTTGCTTGAAAAAAGCGGCCATGAATTCCAGTACCCAGTAAAATGGGGTGCGGATCTTCAGACAGAACACGAGCGCTATTTAACAGAGAAGATTATGAAAAAACCCATGTTTGTTATAAACTATCCTAAAGAGATCAAGGCTTTCTACATGAGAGTAAATGATGATAATAAAACAGTTGCTGCCATGGATCTTCTGGTTCCCGGCGTTGGTGAGATTATAGGCGGAAGCCAAAGAGAAGAGCGTCTTGATGTATTAGTAAAGCGCATGGAAGAAATGGGTCTCGACAAAGAAGAATACGATTGGTATCTGGATACCCGCCGTTTCGGAGGCACAAAGCATGCCGGATTTGGTCTGGGTTTTGAACGTATACTTATGTATATAACCGGAATCCAAAATATCAGAGATGTTCTATCATATCCCAGAACAGTTAATAATGCAGATTTTTAAATGCAGTAACTTACAGGAATGTTTTTAATGAATATAATTACAGATTCTGTTTTAATGAAAAAGAGCTAGTGGACTAGCTCTTTTTTTTTCAGGAAATTAACTCCAACTCACTCTTGAATGTATTAAATATGGTAGATAAGTAAAAAATGAAATAGAAATTATAACTTTGGTGAATACAAAGTAAAATTTAATTCCGGGAGCATAAAAATATTAATTCTCTGCATCTTAAAATGCAAATATTTAAACAGGAGGATAATAACGATGAAAAAAATAATTGCCTTGCTATTGACTATTGTTATGGTATTCTCTTTAGCGGCATGCGGCAAACCAACACCCAACACGAAAACCCCCTCTCCTTCACCAGGAGATGCTACCCAAGGAGCTATTCCCACAGAACCTGTAACACTCAAGTTTGCCAACTATGCAATACTGGAAACAGGTTATGAGGATTTTTGGAATGGCGTAAAAGAAGATTTTGAGAAAAAATATGAGAATATTACAATCGAATGGGTCACTGCACCATATGGCGAAATTGTAAACCAGGTTATTAATATGGCCGGCGGCGGAGACAAGGTTGACATTTTGTTTGGTGAAATTGGATGGACTCCTGTATTTGAAGATGCAGGTCTCTCAGTTCCTGTAGACACTATTCTTTCAGAGGAGTTTTTGGATGACTTCTATCCTGCCATGCTGGAAGCCTGCAGTATAAACGGAAGGCCCTATGCACTTCCCATGTATGTTTCCCCCTTTGTTTTATACTATAATAAGGATTTGTTTACTAAAGCAGGTTTAGATCCTGAAAAACCACCAAAAACATATGATGAGATGCTTGATATGGCTGAAAAATTATCAAAGCTCAAAACAGCAGACGGAAACAAGGTCTATGCATTTGGTCAAACAACAGCATCCGTGCCTATTTCAGGTGCCGCATTGACGGCCATGGTTTATAATTTCGGCGGAAGAGTGCTAACCGATGACGGAGAACTTGATGCTGATTCTAAAGCATTCAAGCAGACTTTTGAAATGATAAAGCTATTGGATGAAAAGGGGTATAACCCGCAGAATGCAAAACTTAAGGATTTGAGAAATCTGTTTGCACTCGGACAATTAGCAATGTACTATGACCAGTCCTGGGGATATAACGGTGCTTCCACCATAAATCCTGACATAAAGAACTTTACAGCATCAGCACCACCTTTGGCCGGAGGAGATGGATCGGGAGAAAGTATCCTTCAGGCAGCGACTCTTGTATTAATGGACAATGGAACTGCCCAGAAACAAGCCCTCAGGCTTCTTGTGGAATATCTTGTTTCGGCAGAAGTACTGAATGACTTTTTGGCTATTACTCCAGCATATCCTGCCAGACAGTCAATGAAGGATCTGGAAGTAATCACGAAAAGTGAAATCTTGAAAGGTGCGAAGGATTCGCTGGATAAGACCATGCCTTCAGCATTTGTTCCGACCTTAAACGACATTAATCTTGAGCTGTGTACACTGGCTCAGTCTGTAACAGTAGGCGGAAAGAGTGTTGAACAGGGTATAGCAGACTTTAAAACTGCTGCCCAGGCTTTATTGGAATAATATCAGATGTAAAAGCGGGAAATACATCCCGCTTTTATGGGACATATAAAAATGGTAATCATCAACTATTTGAATTTTACAATTAACTAAGGAAAGTTGATTATTATGGTAAATAAAAGTATGGGTAGACCACTAAGAAAGAAATTAATACCTGTTAAAAGATCGACAGGCGATATTATTTTCTCATCGTTATTATTGCTTCCGGCACTTATAATGACCATTACATTTATAATAGTGCCCATTGTCGACTCTGTAATTAAGAGCTTTCAGGACTTTCGGATAAAAAATATAATATCAGGCCAGCCGGGGGAGTGGAATAATTTTGCAAATTATATAAAACTCTTTCAAAGTCAAAAACTAATAGGAGCAATTATAGCAACTTTTAGTTTTGTACTTTTTGTTGTAATATTGCAATTTATCTTTGGTATGATTCTTGCATTAATATTAAACTCAAAAGTTTTATTTGCAAGATTCATCAGAAGTATCATGATGACCCCCTGGGTTGTGCCCACAATAATATCTGCTCTTATATGGATGTGGATGTTTCAGCCTCAGTACGGCCTGGTTAAATACTTTGTGGGTGTTTTTTCAGGGGGTGCCATTACTGATTTTGCAATGCTTAATAATACAAAAACAGCGCTGCTGGGAATAGGTATAGCGGCGTTGTGGAAGCAAATACCCCTTACAACTTTATTACTGCTGGCAGGGCTGCAAAATGTACCTGATGATATGCTTGAGGCGGCCACTATCGATGGTGCCGGCAGGACCAGGAAGTTTTTCAGCATAGTATTACCTTACTTGAAAAGTGTTATAAAAATTGTCATATCAATGGCCATAATAGCAAACTTTAAACAGTTCCCACTGATATGGACAATGACTGGCGGGGGTCCTGATAATTCCACCACAACCCTGGCGGTATTGAGTTATCGTGAGGCATTTATTTCCAATAATCTTGGTTCAGGTGCGGCAGTGACTACCATTTGGATGCTGCTGATGGTAGTAGTAATCGTAATATACAATAAACTGCTGGGCACAACAGATATAGATTAAGAGGAGGTATACCGAATGAAAAATAGATTGTTTTCAAGCCTCCTGAAATATATAGTATTAGCAGTAATACTTATCTTTCTGCTTTTCCCGATATATTGGGTGCTGATAACATCATTTAAGAGCAATATGGAAGCCTACAGATTTCCACCATCATTTTTCCCGACAGACCCCACCTTAGATGCATATATAAAGCTGTTTGAAGTAAACAATGAATTTTTTGTATATTATAAAAACAATTTTATTGTATCTGGAGTAACGGCATTAATAACCACGGTTTTGGCAATTTTTTCAGGATATGCCTTATCAAGATTCAGATTCAGGTGGCATAAATGGGCGGTTGCACTATTGCTGTCATCCCAGATGTTTCCGGTGGTCAGCAGGATGATTTCTCTGTATGACCTTCTTGGTGACATAAATTTGATTAATACAATGGAGGGGCTGATTCTGGCTCTCATTGCAGATATGCTTCCATTCACTGTTTTGCTTATGGTAAGTTTTTTTGATGCAGTTCCGAATGCTATTGAAGAAGCAGCATTTATTGACGGTGCAAACAGAAGTCAGATATTGTTTCAAATTGTAACACCTCTGGTTAAACCCGGAATGCTGGCTGTAGGACTATATGCATTTTTAGCCACATGGGATGATTATCTCCATGCAGCAACATTAATTCAAACCGATAGTTTACGTACTTTATCGGCCGGTGTTGCATTGAGATACTTAGGAGAGCTGTCCTATGACTGGTCGCTTATAAACACTATTTCCATAATCGGCACAGTTCCTATGGTGGCCCTGTTCTTCTTCTTTCAGAAGTATATGGTTAAGGGTTTAGTAGCAGGTGCAGTTAAGGGATAATCAAAAAAAATCAGAAGGGGTATAACAATGCTGACAAACAACAGAAAAATGTTGGAAAAAGCCCGTAAACAGGGATATGCAATACCTGCATTTAATACGCAGGGAGGCAATTATGATATTATTTGGTCCATATGTAAGACTGCAGAAGAAATGCAGTCACCAGTAATACTTGCCCACTATATTTCTACCGGAGCATATTCAGGACATGACTGGTTTGTTCAGGTGGCAAAATGGTGTGCCAACAAGGTATCAGTGCCGGTTTCAATCCATCTTGACCACGGAGACAGCTTTGATACCTGTATGAAAATGCTGAAATTAGGATTCACATCAATTATGATTGATGGCTCAGCACTTCCTGTAGAAGAAAATGCAGCCTTGACAAAAAAGGTAATTGAAGTATGCAAAAACTTTGATGTCCCTGTTGAGGCAGAAATCGGGGAGCTGATACGTCTGGATGAAAAGGGCGAAGCTCTTGAAAATAAGAATATTGCTAATCCTGATCAGGTAAAACAATTTCTAAATTTGTGTCAGCCTGACTCTCTTGCCATTGGTATAGGTAATGCCCATGGCTATTACAAAGGAGAGCCCGATATTAAGCTGAATGTGCTGGAAAAAGTAATACAATTCACCGATATCCCGCTTGTGCTTCATGGCTGTACCGGTATGGCTGAGAATACCATCAAAGAGGCCATAAAGCTGGGTATTGCTAAAATTAATTTTGGTACAGAAATCAGATATAAATATGTTGAATACTATAACGAGGGTATACAAACCCTTGATCATCAGGGGCATTCATGGAAAATCTCCCAATATGCATGCAACAAAATGGGGGATGTTATTAGAAATATTATAGAATTAGCAGGCTCTGCAGGAAAGGCATAAAAACAGACGACAAGGACAGGAAGCGTGATTTAATGAAAAAGGTATTAAATATTGGGTTTATTACGACTTTGTCCGGCCGCTGGCCCAGGGAACTTCCAAATAAAAGGCTTGAGGATTATGGAAAATGGCTGGAGGAAAACCTTAAAGGAATGAATCTGGTAAGAGCAGAAGAGATTGTCAGTACTTCCGATACCATTTTGGAGACGGCAAAAAGATTTAAACAAGCCGATGTGGATGTTATTATAATGCTTTATGGTGCTTTTACCGGAGATGACATCTCAACCCGGATGGCAGAAGAGTTAAAGGTACCCATTATATTATGGGCGCCCTACGAGCCGCCTTTCGATAAAGATACCCGGCTTTTTGCAAATGCTCTGGTAGCCGCTACAATGAACGCTGCTTCATTGCGGAGGCTGGGGCATAAGTATCATGTGATTTATGGGAGTAAGGAGGACGAAAGGGCTGCAGAAGGTCTTATAAGCCTTATAAAGGCCTACAATACAGTAAATAAACTTAAAGGAACGCTTTTAGGGTTATTTGGTTACCGTCCTACTGCATTTTATAATTCTGCTTTTGATGAGGGATTGATTCGAAGAACATTTGGAGTACGGATGGAATCTACAGACCTTAAGATGGTATTCGACAGAATGGAAAAGATATCGGAAGAAAAAGTAAATGCAGATATGAAAAAAATTACTGCTGAATTTGACGTAAGTAATTTGCCTGATCAGCATCTGGAAAACCATTCAAGGCTATATTTTGCTTTACAGGAAATTATCAGGGAACAGGGGTATGACTATGCCACAATAAAATGCTGGCCTGAAATGGGACAGCTTAAGACTACTCCCTGTGCTGTAATGGCGAGATTAGCGGATGATCAGGATATGAATATTATTTGTGAAGGTGATGTGGACGCAGGACTGGCATTAATTGTGCAGCACCAGCTTACAGAACAACCCGGTTTCATAACCGATATGATTAATATTGATGAGGAGAACAATACATTAACCTTTTGGCACTGCGGTAATGCACCATTGTCATTAATGAACCAAAAATATGACGTGACAATTAACAATCATCCTTTGGCAGGGCAGGGAACAGCCTTCTATGGTTCCTTAAAAACAGGCGAGGTTACAATTGCACGTTTTTGTAATATTGACGGGGTGTATAAATTGTTTCTCTTACGAGGTGAAGCCATTGATTCTCCACGGTATACAAGGGGTGTTATGGTGACCGTGAAAACAAAAGCCAGTGTCAGGAGTATTGTAGAAAATATTATCAAAGAAGGAATACCCCATCATTACAGTATCGTATGGCAGGACGCGGCGGATGAAATGATTGCGGTATCAGAACTTTTGGGAATTGAAGTCATCCAGATGTAAATGTATTAAACGACATTAATATAAACAGAAAGGAAGAAGAAGTATGAAGGAAAACAGTAGTTTAACCTATAAGGAAATATACGGTCAGCCAGAGTCGTTTAAGGGCATTAATGATACCCTTGATGAAATATACAAAGTATTGGACAAAGCGTTTGATAAAAGTAATCAGTATGATGAGCTTATATTTACCGGATGTGGTACATCATTTTATTTAGCCCAAAGTGCCGCTCATGCATTTTCAACTTATACCGGTATTTCAGCCAGGGCTGTACCCTGCTCAGAGCTCTATTTCTTCCCCGAGACTTTTGTTGAAGGCAAGAAAGTATTGGTTTTGCCCATCACCAGGAAAAGCTACACTACTGAGGTAAGAATGGCAATTGACAAAGTAAGGTCCTTCCCTGACGTAAAGACACTTGCCATAACCTGTGATCCTGACAGTAAAACATATAATGACTATGTGATTCTTTCTCCGGTATCTTCTGAGGACAGTGTCATTATGACACGCTCTTTTACCAGCATGGTATATCTTGCAATGATCATGGCCATGTATGTTGCGGGAAAGAATGATGAAATTAAGGTTATGGCCGATTATGACAGGAAGGCTCAGGAGATACTTCCCAAAATGGATGAGATGGCCAAGAAAATAATTGAAGAGAATCCCGACCTCAATCTGTTTATTACCCTGGGACAAGGCGTATATTACGGAATTGCAAATGAGTGCATGAATAAAATGAAGGAGATGGGCATTGTCAATTCTGAAGCCTATTATAGTCTTGAATACCGCCATGGTCCAATGAGTCTTGTGGATGAAAACACCATGGTATTAACTTTGGTTAATTCAAAATCAACGGAGCACGATGCCAAACTTTTATCCCAGATGAAAGGCTTTGGTGCAGTGACTGCTGCTGTGGGCAAGGATGTAAGTAAGAGCATGAATGATGTGGACTATACACTGGATCTTACCTACGATTATAATGATATGCAATATGCCCCTATGATTGGATTTATAGGGCAGCTTTTAGGATATTATATAGCTGAGAAGAAAAATATTGATGCAGATAGTCCCAGAAACCTTTCTCAAGCAATAGTGCTGTAAGATATGCAGTGGGCTATGGGGTTATGGTGCTAAAGTCACCTCATAAGAATAATGCGTAACAAGTTGGTGCCTGTAGAGCGAGTCAAATGCGCCGCTTAAGTGAATCCATCCGGGATTCAGGTCGCGTAGCCCCGCAATCCGTGCTCCGCTGACGCCATTTGACATCACTCAAGGCACCATTTGCAGTTGAACTGGTTTTTAAGTTTACCTGTACTGTTATTCTGAACACCCTCGTGTCATTCTGAGCGGCAGCGAAGAATCTTACCATCCCGCTGTCATTCTGAATGGAGCGAAGCGAAATGAAGAATCTTTAGCGTTGACGTTTAAGATCCTTCGGCTCCGCTTCGCTCAGGATGACAATAACGTGATGTGAGAGATGGGATGTGAGAAGTGAGATGTTTGCTCATAATAATTATATACATTTCTTACTTCCAACCTCGCACCTTCACCTCCAAATTGATGGATTCAATGAAGCGGCGTGGCTGCTGCGATTTAAAGCGGAGCATGGATTGCGGAGCGAGCGCGACTAGAAACTGGATGTTGGAGATGGAGCGCTAAATCGCAGCAGTCTA
>JGI24710J26742_10000522_pt1 | contig 35524 bp, 30 predicted proteins | sample BioPla2DNA2_FD_26742 | JGI IMG/M metagenome (IMG submission 26742)
GGTTCTGGTTCTGGTTCTGGTTCTGGTTCTGGTTCTGGTTCTGGTTCTGGTTCTGGTTCTGGATTAGGACTTGGCTCAGGTTCTGGATTGGGATTGGGATTGGGCTGAGGCTGAGGTTCTGGATTAGGATCGGCTATTGGAGGTACAACTGACTCTTCTACAAACTTCACCAATTCAGATGTTATTCCTAAGCCTGGCATAATGCTGTTGAGAATATTAGCAATAGCCGCTGCCATTGCCGACCTGCGTTCTTGCCTAGCCAAAGCCGCCGCTTTCTGAGGTTCTGCTTCTTCGCTTCTTAACTCCACATTGTTCGCCAAATCTTCCGAAGCATCATCGCTCACTGAAAAATCAGCTATATCATCAGCAGCAGCAAGGGAATCATCATAATACTCATCATAATAATGTCCGCCTTCATTTTCTGCTCCTGCAGCGTCAAGAATAGTGTCAAAAAAGCTGCCCGCATCAGCAGAAAAAGAAACACAAAGGAAAGCAATAATTAAAAGGCTAAAAAAAGTCTTTTTAAAAAAACTTGTCATCTCTCCCTCTCATTTTCAGCCATTAAAGAAAAAGCTTTATATAACAAAAGCAATAGATTTCAGAAGGCAAGAAAACATTAAAGAGCACGAGCTTTTGATACCTTCGCAATTTTCTGCAATTGCCTCTGAATAATTATATCATTTTTTTATTGTAATTGTTTCTTAAGATTTATTAATGCTTGCGACTTGGTTTTTGCCTTGACATTCTAAAACATTCTAAAACATTCAAATAAAGTTCTTATGAGGAGCAGAAAAAAGAGGATTTTCCCCATCTTGTTGTATTTCAGGAAAACAAAACATGTTAGTGAGACCAAAAAGAGACAAGACAGTAATAAGTCATCAAGCTACAAGCAAGACCAAAAAAAGTTGAAAACTGGAACAATATGGGCGAGTTAAAAGTCCGATGAAGACTCTTAAATTGTTTTTAGGAAACTTATAAAAGCAAGAAAAACAGTATTCATGCCCTTTTCTGTGTATTCCGTGTGTTCTGTGGTTTAGAAAGGTCTTTTTTCGTGCTTTTCGTGGTTTCGAAATTCCTCGGCTGGATTTTAGTTCCATTATGTTTTAAAATCCAGAGTCATGGAACATCTGAAATCTTTTGAAAACGCTATAACAAGCCTTGATGAATCACAAAAGAAGCTCTTCTCAAGAAAAGCCAAGTTTACGGCTCTTGAGTCTGCCCCGGGAACAGGCAAAACCTTTTTAATAGCTGCTTATGCCGCTCATCTTCTCAGAGAAGGCGTTAAACCCCGTGAAATATTGATTCTGACTTTCTCGGAATCTGCCGTCAAAAGCCTCAAAAAGCAGATACTGCAATTTTTCCCTTATGATTACGGCAAGGCGAATATAACCACTTTTCACTCATTCGCTCTGACATTGTTGCAGCAAAACTACTTTTTGACAGACTACAAAGCTGACTTTACTTTGCTGACAGGCTACAGCGAAGCTCTGCTTATGTCTTTCATCTGCAACAATCTTAACCCTGAATCTTACCCGGAATTCGGAAAAGTAATCACTAAAAGAGGCTTTCAGAAAGAAGTCCTTACTTTCATCGGACACCTTAAAACAAACCTGGTCGACCCTGATTTTTTCGAAAGCTCAGCCAAAAAGATGACAGACGTTTCCAAACGCCACTTAGACAGATGCGAAGAAATAGCTTCCCTATACAAGCTTTACGAAGCGGAAAAACTCAAGATGAATTCGCCCGACTTCAGAGACTGCATCTCAATCGCCTGCAATCTGCTTCAAAGACCTGAAATAGCCTCAATATACGCTTCACACCTGAAATATATAATTGTCGACGACTTCCAGGAGCTGGATCCCGCTCAGCTGAACCTGCTCAAATCCCTGATAAAGAACGCGAAAGATTCCAAAGTTGTCCTTGCAGGTTCACCCAGAGAAGCCATTTACAGATTCAGAGGCGCCCTGCCCGACATTATGACGAGCAAACACAGCTTTTACAAAGCTTTGAGCAAATCGAAACTGCCTCTGGATAAGAACCACAGATGTGCGACCAACCTTCTAAAAGCCGCTGAAAATCTGCCTCTCAAAACGCCTGAAACAGCTTCGGAATCCATAAAGCAAAATCCAGCCAAGATGACTTATAATCTCTATGAGACTGAGCTTGACGAAGCTTCGGGAATCTGTCGCCAAATAGCCTCAATGATTATTTACGGCGAAGAAAAAACTTATAAACCATCTGATTTCGCGATTCTGGTAAAAAATAACTACCAAATTGACCTCATTATAGAAAATCTGGAAAAATACCGCTTGCCATACCAAGTCGCAGGAGACATGAAGTTTTTCCGCTCTGAAGAAGTGACAACCTTGGCAAGTCTTTTCAAGATTCGCTCTGCTGAACCATCAGAATCCGACTCTTCCTTGCTGAGAGCTATAACTTCGCCTATTTTCGGCATTTCTGAACGCTCTTTGCAACAAATATTTAGAAAAACTGAAAAAGCTTTCGGATTATATGAAACATTGCAAAAGATCGCCAATCAAGCCCCAGAGAGCACAGAGGAAAACGAGCCTGATTTCTCTGAAGAAGAAAAAAACGCAATTTCAACCTTTGCGGCCGCAACAAAAAAAATTATGGAATGCGGCAATGATACAAGATGCCTGACGGAAACAGTTGTAGGCATACTTCTTCCCCTGATTGACGATACAACCTCTTTGAGCTTCAGATACGCATTTCACTTCAGAGATCTTATCAAAGGTTATATCGACGTGTTCGAATCTGTAAATTCTCGCCAGCCAAGCATTCAAGAACTCTTAGACGATTTGGACGACAAACTGGCTTATTATGCATCAACTCTGCAAGAAGAAGGCGAAGAGCAAAAAGAAGCTCTGCAGATCATGACAGCTCACCAAGCTAAAGGACTGGAATTCCCCTCAGTATTTATTTGCGGTCTCAACGACGGAATCTTCCCAAGCGAAATAAGAAAAAGCAACCTGCTGCCTCCAAAGGTTATCAACGAGCTTTTCACAGAATTCAGCGAATCTGATACAGAGCAAGAATATCACAACCCCTACTCCGCCGATGCTGAAGACTACGAAGAAGAAGAACGCCGGCTTTTCTACATGTCAGCTACCAGAGCCAAAGAAGAGCTTCATCTGTCATCCGCAAAACGTATGAACGGCGAACCCGCCCACCCTTCTCCCTATCTTGAAGAATTTAGAGCTTTCGCTCTCCCTGCCGCCAAAATACAAACAGAAAACTTGCCGCTGACATTAAGCGAGCTCAAAACCGAGCTTTCATCCATGAAAGCTGACGAACTTGAACCCTTGGAAGAACTTCTCAACGACGCCGACAGAAGAATCCCGAAAGAAATAAATGTGCGGGGCATCAAACCTGTTATCTACAAAGTCGCCGAGCCTACCCAGATAGAAATGCCCGAAAACTTTATCTTTTCAGCCTCTTCCATAACGAACTATTTGGATTGTCCGAGAAAATTTTTCTTTGCAAATATTTTGAGAATCAGCGATCCCCTGGAAGAAACTGTAGAAATATTTGCTTTGGGAAACGCGCTTCATGCCTGCCTTGAAGAACTGCATGACCCAAAAGGCGGATATGACGGCAAGAAACCAACTCCAGAACTTTTGGATGCTCTTCTGCAAAAACACTCTTCCTTCTTTAAGGAACTTTCTCACATAGAACGTCAAAACAAGAAAGAAGAGCTGCGAAAATCGCTCGACAACTATGTTTCAGCTGTCTATGAAACCAGACAGTTACCGACTGGCAACACCTTGGGGACAGAAATGTCCTTCTACTTTGAGTTGGAAGGATTGCGCTTTTCCGGCCGTTTCGACAGAATAATAAAAGATGAATCAGGAGCCTGCATAATAACAGACTACAAGTCCTCGACAACTGCAATCAGCTCAGAAAAACTCTATGAGAGCATATTTGCGGAAGAACTGCAGCTTTCCAGGAACATCCAGATTCCCTTTTACATGCTGGCGGCAAAAAACTCTATCAATATCTCCTGCAACAGAGTTTCCGCAGGGCTCATTTATCCTAAGCAGGATTTGTATAAGAGAAAAACTAAAGACATGTTGCCAGGATATATGAGAAGCGGATTTCTCAATCTCGGATTCTCCCCGGGATTCGGCAAAGACATAAGCGAAATTGAATTTGCGGCCTTTGAGAAAAAACTTCTGGAAATAGTGAAGAAAATTTCCGAAGACAGACTCTTCCTGGCAAATCCCTCTGCCGAAAAAGATGCCAGAACTTGCTTAAACACTGACAGGTTCAAAAATCCTCAATGTCCCTATTTCACTTTTTGCCAAGAACATAGAGAGCTTAATCCAAATGAATAAACAAGAAAAACTCCAAGACCTGCTAAAAGGCCTGACTGAAAACCAAGAGCTGGCTGTAAAAGCTCCCGCTTCAGGTTCCTTGAAAATTTCTGCAGGAGCCGGTTCAGGCAAAACTGAAGTTTTAACCCGAAGAATAGCTTATCTGCTTGAAAGCGGCATAGCCCCTTCCTCTCTTGCCGCCATTACCTACACCAACAAGGCTGCAGGCGAAATGAAAACCCGCCTTTCAGAGAGACGCAAAATCCGCTGGAATGTTCTAAAAGATATGGAAGTCGCCACAATGCACTCTTTCTTGAACAACTTTCTCAAAGAAGACCCTTATAAAGCGGGTATAGACTCAAGTTTTTCCATATTGTCAGGCAATTCGGCTTCTATTTTTGATGTTAAATGCCAAAAAGAATTTGAAGAGCTTTACGCCGAAGAAATGACCAAAGGTGAAAGAGCTATCCACCACAAAGACGCTAACAGGCTTTTTCAAAGTCTACCAAGTCTAATCAGCGATATAAAGCGCTTTCTGCTCACTCCAAACGGTTTTATAAAGCATTCAAGAGCCAAGCTTGCTCTCAGAAAAGAATTCGCGCCCACCGAAGAGCTCCAGGCCAGCAAAGAAGAACAGAACCTGATTCACTGGGTTTTCATGTATTACTCCTTTTATAATGAAAAGCTGAAAAAGCTCGACATGCTCGACTTTGCCGACATTCTGCTAAAAAGCTCCGAACTCCTCAAAGAATCAGAAGGCGAAGCCCAACAAAGACGCATATTCCTTGTAGACGAATTTCAAGACAACAATCCTGAACAGCTTTCTATAATAGAAATGTTTCAAAAATCCGCTGAAGGACACATCACAGTTGTCGGTGATGAAAAACAGAGCATTTACAGATTCCAGGGAGCTGATGTATCAACTTTTGAAAACTTCAGCAAAGACAACAAGATTGAACTTAAAGACAACTTCCGCTCTTATAAGGAAATAGTAGATTTTTCCGGCCTCTTCCTGGAAGCTTCTTCCGCAAAACCTATAACAGTCAGCTATCAAGAGTCACGTCTAGGTCCATCCCCCAGAAAGCCTGCAGTTGCTTGTCTGATAGCTCCAGAGGAATTTAAACCTGAAAAGGAAGCGGAGTCTGTCACAAGAATAATAGCTGAAATAGTCCGCTCAGGCATCATGGTAAAAAGCAAAGGCACAAACTCAGCCCGTAAAGCCAAATGGGGCGACATTGCCGTGATAGTTCCCAGCTTGAACTCTTTGCCTCCGAACTTCGAAGACAGAATGTATGCAGAAGAAATACCCTATGTTATGTCAGGCGGTCTCGGTTTATATGCCAGAAGCGAGATTCAGGAAGTTATTTCTTTCTTAAGGCTTTTGGAAGACCCTAACGATGATTTTTCAGTCACAAAAATCCTTTCAGGCCCTCTCTATGCTGTATCTGACACAGATTTGGCAAAACTGGCCTTTTGGAGAAAAGACAACAAAACGACTCTTTTGCAGCATATACTGTCCATAGCTCCCGAGAAACTTCCAAGCGGCATAGCGCAGTTTGCCGAATTCTATCTGCTTTTAAAAAGAAGCAGCCGCAATTCCAGCATTTCGAGTCTTTGCACAAGAATCATTGAATCGGCGGGCTTCTATGAATATGCTAATCAACAGAGTTCCGAGCTCAAAAAACGCAGAGTCTTAAACAATTTGGCAAAGCTTTTAAGCATCACAAGAAACTTTGAGCAATCCAACAAATTCGCCTCTTTAAAAGATTTCCTTGAATATGTGGCCCTTATAAAAACCGAAGACATCGAAGAAGAGGAAGCCGGCCTCGGCTTAGAAGAAGGCGACGCTGTAAAAATTATGACCATTCACAAGTCAAAAGGCTTGGAGTTTCCTATAGTTATAGTTCCATTCTTGAAAAAACATATCTTCAGAAGAAACAATGCTCCTGTTTTCTCGAAAGAGTTTGGCCTTGTAAGCCAAATGGAAGGAATGGATGAGAATTTTGCGGCCATGCAAATCAAAGAACTTCTAAACAGTCAAGAAAAAGAAGCTGACGAAGCTGAAGAGCTTCGCAGATATTATGTGGCCTTTACCAGGGCAGAAGAGCTTTTGATAATGGAAGGCAATGCAAAACGGCTTGAAAAGGAAACAAAGGAAGACACAACTCCAGAGCTTTTAAAAAGTATCAGTGACATTCTTAATGAGAATCCAGAACTTGGAAAATGTTATCCGCTTGAAAACGCGGAACTATTTCTATCAGAACTGAAATCCAACGACAACCGCGAAATCGCTGAAGAAAACGAAGAAAAAGAAATCTTAGGACAAGAATCGCTTTCTGCTGAAAAAATTGAAGCTTCAATCAAATCACTCACAAATTTTTTGGCACAAAATCATGAAGCTGAAACCTTCGCCTCCGATAAAGAGATAAATACCTACTCGCTGGGCAATATAAACGCTTTTAAAAAATGTCCTCGTTTTTACTTCTTTATCAAAAACAATTTTATCGAGCCGGAAGAAGAAACAGACGCACAAGTGAAAGGTACAATGTTTCACGAGGCTGTAAGGATATTCCACGCTTATAAAGGCGAAGAAAAAGAAAATCCCGAAGCTTTTATGAATGAGGTATTGCAAAAACTCTCCACATCATACGGAAAACAAGGGCAAGCCGCCATGAAACAAGCTGAACCTTTAATTAAAAGCTATATGCAAAGCAAAATGGCAAAACAAGCTCCTTGGCTATCTGAAGCGGAAATCAATTTACGATTTGAAACTCCTGACGGCCACCCATTCTATCTCAAAGGCTATATAGACAGAATAGATAAAGACGAAAGAGGTCTAATGATAACCGACTTTAAAACCCACGCCTATTCCGCCGAAAGCCACGAAGCTTACAAAAATCAAATGGCCTTTTACATGCTTGCCGCAGACAGACGAGTTTTTGAAGAGATGGATTCTCTGCCCTTCACCAGCGGACGTATTGCATACATTACAGCAAAAACAACCGAAATAAAGGCATATGACCCCGATCTGCTGAATTTTAAAAATTTCGTTATCTCTTCTGTATCTGAAATTATTTCTGCAGAAGCTACGCACAACTTCCCTCAAAACCTTTCAGAATGCGAAAACTGTATCTGCAACAAGTTTTGCATAAAACAAAATTAATTGATATAATCCCTAACTATGCACAAGAAGATATTTTCAACACTGGTCTCTTTAAAAACAGCAGTTTTCCTTCTAATATTGCTTATGGGCGTTTCCGCAATAGGCACTCTTATACCCCAAAATAAAGAATACGGTGCATACTTGTCGCACTACCCATTCTGGGGAAAGTATATACTTTTCTTCGGATTTGACAATGTATATGGCAGCAAAATATTCATAGCTGTGCTTTCTTTGCTTTTCCTCTCCACAGCTGCCTGCGTTATTTCGAGAGTAAAGGTTTCAGCGAAACTGTTTGCACTAAGCAGAAAAGATGAACAACAAAAAGAAAAAATAAAAGCTCCCGCGTTCAAGTATTTAGGCAGCATAGCTTTACACACAGGTTTTCTGCTGATTTTTATTGGCGGCATGCTTAGATACGCTTACGGAGTCGAAACTGTTATAACAGGGCAAGAAGGCGACAAAGTTTCAGTGCCCTCCCCTGTCGCCATGCGCAAATGCCGACAAGCCGACAAACTGCGAAAGAAATTAAGATTCGAGCAATCTCATTTAAAAACTCATATCTTGCCGTCTGAAGAGCAGTCTAAAGCCGATCGGCTTTATGCCGAATATACCTATTCAGTTACAAACCCGCCTTTTCATGTTGACTTTTATGAACTTTCCGAAGTAATGCCTCCTAATGCCAAACCTGGTTCCGAGCCCAACAAACAGACAAAAGTCAGGTTTCTGGCAAAAGGAGAAAACAAAGGCGAAGCCACAATAAACATAGGAAACCCTGCAAAGTTTGGCGGTTTCACATTTTTTCAAGCTCAATGGCTGATAGCCGGCTACAAAGATCTCACATTTTATATAGAAAATAATAACTCTAAAACCTTGGAACCAAAAGAGATAACTCTAAACATAAACTCACTTAATGAGCTTCGCATCAAAGATTCTGTTTTCTATCTTCAAGTAGCCAATTTCTTCCCAAACTTCAGAACCGATAAAGACGGCAAACTTGCCAATCAAATTGGAATGCCTTTAAAAAATCCCGTAGCTTTAATTTCAGTGAAAAACTCTGAAGGCAAAGAGATAGGACGAACTATTGCCGCAACGGCAGGCACCGAACTGCCTGAGAACCATAAATCCGACTTTCCTTTCAAACTCTACTTTAAATCTGCCAAGCCTGTTTATGGCAGCGGTCTGCAAGCAGTCCACGATCCAGGGGAGCCGCTGGTATGGACTGGCTGCCTGCTTTTTGCCCTAGGCATGCTAGCAACTTTCAAATCAGCTTTTACATCAGAAGATTCACAACAAGAGGAGCAATAAGATGTCATTCACACCTGACAGCTGTTTTTTAGCTGCAATCTTAGCCTACATCATAGCTTTTGTTCTTTACGCATTCAAAGCGGGCACTGGCTCTCAAAAAGCTCACAAATTTGCTCGCATTCTGAATTACATAGGTCTTGCAGCGGCAACAGCAGGTATTTTATGGAGATGGAAACTGGCAGGCCATCCGCCTCTTTCCAACATGTATGAATCCATGGTGACTCTTTCAACCATGGTTATGGCTGTCAATATGCTTTTTACGAGAAAACATCCGATGATACTCACAGAACTTATTCTCACAGCCATTTCCATCATGGCATTTGGCGCCGCTTCTCTTTTCTCATCTGACATAAAGCCTCTTTTGCCTATATTGCAATCAAAATGGCTTTATATGCACGTAAGCTTAGCTTTCTTAGGGGAAGCCTGTTTTGCAGCCGCATTTGCCATGCATTATTTGTATTGCTTCAAATACACTCTGGAACCTGAAGACAAACCTGCAAAAGATTTACTTGTTGCCAAAATAGTAACAAGAGGCATTCCAGTTCTCATGGTTCTGTTTTTTGGTTCTCTCGCAGCTTACTTCGCAAATACGGGCAGCCCAAAAGCTTATAAAATCACTCTTTTAATGATTGTGCCCTTAGTTGCAGCAATAGCTGTCGTTATGTATTTAGTATTAAAAAAACGCGACAAGCTTCAAGAAACCACAAATAAATTACTCCCAAGTTGTAAAAAACTTGAAACTGCAGCACATCAATCAATCGCAGTCGGATACCCGCTTTACGCTATTGGCGGACTAATTTTCGGCATGATTTGGGCAAACAACGCTTGGGGACGCTACTGGGGCTGGGATCCCAAGGAAACCTGGGCTTTGATAACCACTCTGGTTTACTCGGTCTATCTGCATCAACGCATAGGGAAAAAGAGAAGCGGTCCTATTACGGCGGCAATATCAACAGCGGGTTTCTTAACCGCTCTTTTCACTCTCTTCGGAGCCAACTTCCTGATATCCGGGCTGCACTCATACCTTTAGAAAAGGGCGTAGGGGTTAGGGCGTAGGGAATAGCCCAACAGCCAGTGAAGAGTGGCAAAACTCCAAGGGTGTAGGGAGCAGTGAAATTGTTTTAACTCAATTGTTGAAACTGATAACTGCTTTGCCCTGCTGATAAATAACTGAAACTTTTAGTTCTGAAATTTGAATTTTTCAATACCGGTAAATATTCAACAGAAACAAAAAAATCGCAGCTAAAAATAACTGCGATTTTTTATTTTGTATTTCGGTTCAGACATTATAGTCCACAGTTACAAGAGCAAGTCTTTCTTGGATTTTGTATTTTTTTGCGCTACCCTACACCCTACGCCCTAACCCCTGTTTGTTACTGCGTGGAATGCAACAGCCAGTTGGATGTTCGCGGCACAACCAGCATAGAGAATTCTCTGATCCTCGCGTCTCTTTCTCCGCTTGAGGTTTCTCCGGTTTCCAATGAAATTGTCAGACTGTCTTTTTGAGCTTGGGTGAGATCTTCGTAGTTTTCCGTATACAGCACTTTCATCGTAACCTTCACCCAAATTTTGGAATTATAAAGCAACTCAGAATTCACAAAGCTGTCAGAATCGCCATAACTAAGACTCACATCGAAATCAAGAATTTGTCCGTCAGAAAAACTATATGGCCGCATATCAGAAAGATCTATGGTAGCGTTGAAGTCCTGCACCTCCCCATCAGGAGTAGCATATGTATAAAAAACACGCTCTTCTCTGTTGAAAGCGAAAGCTGAAACTCTGTTATTAATCAAAGGAATTTTAAGCATAAGAAAATCATCGTCCGTAACAACAGCCGGCTTTTCAACTGCCTCTCGTAAATCATATCTCATACGGCTCATGGCAAGTCTCACAGTTTGAAGAACTCCCAGTTTGGTTTCCGCAAAACTGAAGTTTTTGAAGAGAAGTCTAAGAATTTGATAAACCCCCGTAGACAAAACGGTTATTATGAGAATAACAACCATAAGCTCCATCAGGGTCATTCCAAGGTTTTTCTTCATATTAATAAAAACTCGCTCTCGGATTTGAAATAAGAGTAAAGAGCTCAACAGGCTCTATAGGAAGAGAAACACTGCGATGTTTTGGTTCAACAGTTACTGTAACCAGCAAAAGAGATCTCTTCACATCTTGCACGCCGCCGAAAAGTTCCTGTGCCTGAACCGAGAGAGATATAGAATAACCGTTTTCCTCAGCTTCGGCATAGATTGCCGCGAATTCTTCACTCTGAGTGGTAGCTTCTTCTATACCGGAACCTAGAGAAGAGAGTCTGCTCATAAAATCGTAACCCAAGGTTCTGGAAAGTTCTATAACCGAAGCTCCATATAAAGCTCCGGTAGACCTGGTATCGCTTCTGATTATCTGCTTTTGCCCGCGGGTCAAAACAGAGTAAATAGGCAAAATTCCAGCAGAAATCAAAACTATAACCACCAGTATTTCTATGAGGGTAAAAGCCCTATTTGTCAGTTTCTTGTATAGTTCCAAGTGTATTTACCTACTCCGCCTGTAACTACTTTAGCAACATAAAGGTCTCTATATACTTCGTCTTTTTGTGCCGCTCCCCTAACGTTTCTAGGGTTAAAAATAATTACATTGTCAAAAACTTTATTTCTGTCATAGCCGGCATTGGCAACAATGTTATCCAATTCAGTCTGTGTTAGGGAAGAAGGACGAGAAGAGCCGGAAGATGCGGTTTCATTACTTCCCGGAGGCAGATTATACAGCAGATCAAGATTAGGCGTAGCCACACTGCCTATAATGGTAATAGGCTTATTGCCCTTAACGTGAAGAGGCTGCTCTACCGAAATCAAGTTGGCATAAACATAACAACGATCGCCAGGAGCGCTAGTGGTATCTATTATTATCTGAGGCGCCACTATTGTTAGAAGCTGATTGCTCGCTACGCTGTTCAAGGAACCCTCAAAATCGCCAGGAAGGTCATAAGGCAAAAGAGAACCTTCTATTACAACCGGACCCGACATCATGGCGGGGCTTGAATAGATCACACCGCGCCCGCGATATTTCAAAGGTTCAGATTTATTCTTAGCATTAGCTAGAATAAGAGGAGTCGAATCGTTCAACACTAAAATACCCGACATTGAGAGAAGATCCTGCTCAGGCATGTATTTAGTCTGGAATCTGTCTATAGAATTGCCGCCTTGAGCAACTGTGGTTCGTCCTCTCAGCATATCTTCAGTGGCACGATTCAAGAAGTAAAAATCGAACATGAAAGGAGCATAAGATGGCAAAGCATCATAGAGATTACCCTTAAAATAGTCTCCTATTCCCCCTGACAGGCTTATTTCACCGAGCTTGTATTTTAGTGGGTTACTAGACGGATCAAATGTAACAGAAGGATTTGCATAATCCAAAACATATTCGGGAGTAGAAAGAAGATTTGCTCTGACATTCAGCAAAGTGCTGTTATAATCAAGATCCACAGGCTGGCTCATAACTGTTCTATAACCCACAGGCGTTTTAAGCTCTTTGGGAAGCAAAGACCAAGCCTTTTCGAAGTGAGTAAAGATAGCCGTCTCAACCACAGAACCGCTTTCACTTATCTTATATTTATTCTTCAGAATTTCTTTTAGCTTATTCAAACTCACTTCTCTATCGCCCTCTCCCAGAACCACATAAGGCAGCATTATTCCATCTTGGAATTGGGGATCCGGAGCCGAGTCTGTGCCAGGCGCAGGCACAAAGAATGATGCTTGGAAAAACTTAGCGGAAACATTGCCAAATATATAGGTAGGCGAAAAATGTTCATAGATCGGCACTTTATGATGAGCAGGATCGCCTTTATAGAGATGCAAAGCAGTACCAAATGGATGAAATCCTGAAACATTTAAAGGCGGAAAAAACTTTTTCGCCAGATCCTCAGTTATCCCGTCTTTTTTGGTTTCCTTTCGCAATTTTTCCAAATCTGTTGGCCAAAGAGTAAAAAATGCGGTCTGAGCAGGAAGTCCGTAGTTCACTAACAGCTCGTCACCGCTTCCATAGTATCTGGCGTAAAACTGATGTTTCCATGAGTCTTTCGGCTCATCTTTATATGACACGCCTTTAATTGCAGGATTACGAGCTATTTGCATCTGCAGAAATTTTTTAAAGTCCGGCTCTTGAGTAACAAGGTTGTCTCCGTTTATGTCAGGCGGAGCCAAAAGCAAGTCTGCCCCCATAAACTCTTTTCCCAAAGAAGTATTGAACTGATAAGCATCTTTCATATGGGTTTTATTTGAGTTGACTACTTGAAGAGGGAAAGGCGGAGCAGGATTTCCCGAAGTAAAAGCAGCTTTAGAATCAGGAAGAGCGTCTCCGTATCTTCCCAAATAAACCTTTCCTATGGGAACTTGCAAATCGTTATTCAGCAAATCTATAAAGTTGCCCGCAAAAGCCGCTGCAGCCGACTCGTTTGAACTCATCTTAGGCACTTTGAAAAAATTCCAGCCGTTATCAAGCCTTAACATAGCCTGCTGATAGCCAACAGCAGAAGGAAAGGGGTTAAGATTTGAATCATTCAATTCTTTAATATAGAGAGTAAAAAAGTTGAAAGGAGAAAGAAAAGGCTTCACAACTCTAATTTTGAAATTAACATCTATATTGGCCTTGCGGTTTTTATGAACAACTTTAACAAGAAAGTTCACATCGATATCTTTTTCAACCGGATCTGTCAAAAAGTCAGCCCCCACATCAGATATAGCCATAGGCTCGCCAACAATCTTTACACCTATTATTTCGTTTGCCGTAAACTGACAACCGTAGCTTATGGAATCACCGCCAGAGCCGATTCCATAAGCACTGCACTTACTCATGGTAATGGGCAAAAGATTTGTTATATCTTCAGTGGGCATTTCATAAACAGCATTTTTATAACCTTCGCTGCCACCTTCAAGGCTCTGACGCAAAAACGCATAAAGCTTGCCTCCGTCTGCAGGAGGCGAAGCAAAAGTAACACTTCCAGAGCCTGGAGAAACAAAGGTTTCCGGATTCATCAGAGTCTTCAAATTATTAATAAACTCTTCCACAGCTGCTTCAGCTATATTGAATGCCACTTCGCCTTCATAAGTGAAAGAAGAAGAATAGTCTTCGGAACCTGTCCAAAAAAGGATTGTCATTGTCAAGAAAAACAGCAGCGCTAGAGCGGCGATAGCCACTATCAAAAGCGAACCGCGTTTTTGAATTTTGGCGACAAATTTTGTTTTCTTCATAATCCCGCCTTGAATTTTTCTGGATTAACCAACAGCTGATCTACCAAGTTAGCAAGCTCTTTTCCTGATTTATCGGCCTCAAGAAATCGCGAATCTTCGTACATGGCGTTCATGCTGCTCATAAATTTTTTTTTAGCTCTGCCAGCCCTGCTTGAATGTCCGCTTTTGATGTACACCTGGGAAGCTAAAAACCAAGTCTGCATTTCAAGAAGGGGATCCGGCTTGGTAAAAGCGGCCACTTCAGCAGTCAGGGAATCAAGTTCCCTTGCCGCTCTGGAATAATCTCCGTTTTTGTACATTTGGTTAACTGATTCGAGTCGGCGATAAGCATACTGTATTTCGTATTGTTCTCTATAAACAGGTATTTCTGGTGTCTTTGAAGAGCTGTTGGTCGCAGAAAAGAGATTTTCGGCAGAACTTGTATCTGCTTTAAGATAATCAGTAGCGGCCTTCGCAGAGTCGGCTGATTCATCTGAACTGATAATAGCAGGTACAGTTTTTTTGGTTGCTTTAGGAGAAGGAAGCATCATTTTGCAAGCTAAAACAAAACAAAGCAGCAGAAGTCCTCCGGATATGAGAACTTTGCTCCAAAAGATTGCCGCCGATGTGCCAGAATTAAATTCCATACTGGAATTTTAAAGCAAATAAAGCCTTTAGTCAATAATTCCATGGAAAATAGGCTTGACATGGGAATATTCCGGTTATAAAATTAGTCTCATGAAAATAGTAAATAAATCAGCTGCTTTACCGCTTTTGGCAGTGTGTTTTTTTATGTCAGCCACCTCTATGCTTCCTCTTTCAGCTAGCGGCAACACTAAAAGAACCCACTCCGCTCCCCTTGTTTTCCCTGCAGATTCTGTAGAATATAGAACCTCTCCTGACAAGCATATAGGAGCAAAAATATTGATAGACCCCGCAAATACAGGTCCGGGAATGCTCTCTGCTTCTCACCTGACATATCTGCCTGGCGCTCACGTGCCTGCCCACGCACATGTTTATGTCTCAGAAATGCTCTATATTCTCAAGGGTCACCTGACAGTCAAAATCGACGGCAAGATCATATCAGCTGGCCCAGACACTGCCATTTACATTCCAAATAAAACCGTACACGAATATATGAATGATTCTGCCGATATAGTACAGTTTTTACAAATTTATTCACCGACAGGCCCCGAAGAAGAATATCGCAGCTGGAACCCGGCAAATGTCAAGATTTCAACAAATACGCCTAAAAATGACAAAGCAGAAGACAAAAATGTCATACTGCAACCTATGCCCATAGTCCCTGGAAGCCCTGGAAAACCTGCAATAGGCGAACTCAAGGTTCCCGAATCTCTCCTTAACCAAGAAGAAAAGTCTTATCAATTACAGCTTGAGGAAAAATCCCATGAGAAAATTGAACCGTCTGCCAGAAGAGTTTTGGGATCCAACGAAACCATCAGAGGTCTTCTTCTGGAATTGAGAAACAAGGAATAACCTCCCAAATGCCTTACGACAGCAACGTATCTTACTACAGCGAAGGTCTCATAGAAGAAGCCATAGCTGAGAACAGAAAAAAACTCCAAGAGCAGCCAAATAATCACGTATTGAGATTCAGCTTGGCAAACACGCTCTTTGCAGCAGGTCTGACCAACGAAGCTATTGAAGAATACAATGCTTGCATTGAGCTTTATCCCTCCTCAGACTATTATAACAATCTGGGCAAGGCTTTGCTGAATGTGGGCAATTACACGGATGCGCTTACAGCATTTAATAAAGTCATTGAAAAAAACGACTGGCCGGACGCGTTCTATAATAAAGCTATAGCTTTGCGCGGGCTTGAACAAATAGAAGATGCTTTTACAGCCTTGGAACGAGCTCTTGAACTTAACCCAAAATACAGGGAAGCCCTTAATGAAAAAGCCGCTTTGCTAGAGCTACAAGGCAAAAAAGACGAGGCTATCACCGAGTACAAAAAAGTTATAGCTCTATTTTTTGCCGAATATCAATCCCAGTCTTCCAGAGAATACAACTATGAGACCTCTGTTCTTTTAGACAGCCAAGAACTCGCCGATGAATTGATTAGACAGCTGAAAGCTCATATCCGCAAATTTCCAGCTTATGCTGACACCTATTATAAGCTCGGACAAGCCTATGAAGCTAAAGGAATGCGTTCCGAGGCGGCCTTGTCTTACAGAAAAGCTCTCGAAATCAACCCCAAATACGAAACAGCACGCAAAAGTTTCTGGAAAAGATGAGAGCCTCTGATGCCTGAACAACAGAAAAACTCTAGCTCCCAAAACCCTAAAAACAGAAAAAGACTTGGCGATATTCTTGTAGAAGCCGGAGTTATAACCCTAGAACAGCTTCAGGAAGCCCTTGCAAAACAAAAAATCATGGGCAAGCGCTTGGGACAAGTTCTTATTGAATCAGAGATAACCACAGAGGATGATATAGCCACCACCCTAGCGGCTCAAATGGAGATTCCTTATATCAACCTCAATGAAATATTGATACCTCCCGAGATTTTAACAGCAATACCTGAGCCTATTGTCCGCAGCCACAACCTCCTTCCAATCTCCTTGGATATGAACCGGCTTCGCATAACTATGGCGGATCCTCTAGACCTTTTCATAATCGATGAAATCTCTTTTCAGACAGGTTATGATCTTGAGATAGGCATAAGCCCGGAGTCACAAATTGAGGCGGCAATAAAATATTATTACGGCGCAACCGGCGACTCTTTAAAAACAGCTGTAGACACAATGACAGCTGAGCATCGCACGGAACTTGGCATATCCGAAGAATATTTTACAGCTTTCGATATAAATGACGAAAGCCGCGACATACCAGTCGTAAATCTGGTAAACAACATAATTCATCAATCCATTAAAGATAAGGCAAGCGATATACACATAGAGTCAGATGAAGCTTCAGTAGTAGTCAAATGCCGAATAGACGGGATGCTCAACGAGCTTATGAGAGCTCCCAAATCCATTCAGAACGAGCTTGTTTCAAGACTTAAAATCATGGCTCAGATGGACATCTCCGAGAAGAGGCTTCCGCAAGACGGCCGTATAAAAGTCAAATTGGCAACTCATACCGTTGACCTGCGTGTCTCAACATTGCCTACCGTATTCGGAGAAAAGATTGCCATAAGAATTCTTGATAAAAGCCGAATGCAACTGACGCTTGATCAAGTCGGTTTTGACAAACAGTTGCTCGAACAATTCAAAAAGCTCTCTTCCTCCCCTAACGGAATACTGCTTATGACAGGACCGACCGGTTCAGGAAAGACCTCCACACTTTATGCGGCTGTAAACTTTATCAAAAACGCGCATATAAACATAACCACTGTCGAAAACCCGGTTGAATACCTTATACCTGGAATCAACCAAGTGCAAGTTCGTCCTGAAATAGGTCTCAGCTTTGCAAGAACACTACGTTCCATATTGCGACAAGACCCCAACGTTATTCTTATAGGCGAAATCAGAGACGCTGAGACAGCTCAAATAGCTATTGAATCAGCCTTAACGGGTCATTTGGTTTTCTCAACCCTTCACACCAATGATGCCGCCTCGGCGGTCACAAGACTCATAGAAATGGGCATAGAACCATATCTTGTAGCCTCGGCAGTTATAGGTGTCGGCGGACAGAGACTAGTGAGACTTCTTTGCAGATCCTGCAAATCAATGAAAACCATTACCGAAGAAAATCTGGCGGTTTTAAAAGAAAGCGGCATGACAGCTGAAAAACTTTATGCTCCTGAAGGCTGCTTGGTCTGCCGCAAAACAGGTTATCTCGGAAGAACCGCCATCCACGAAATTATGACAATTAACGACGAGATCCATGAACTCATTCTGGAAGAAGCCTCAGCCAGAGTCATAAACGAAGCCGCTCTCAGATCTGGCATGAGGAGCATGAGAACCGACGGACTCAACAAAGTTTTAGCCGGCATAACCACAGTTGAAGAAGTTACCAGAATTACCAGAAGCGACTCTCATTATAAAAAGCGCAATTCTTAAGCAAGGATTTTCTCTTGAGCAAAACTTATAGATACGAAGCTTTCGATCAAGACGGAAACAAAGTAGCGGGGCAAATATTCGCCTCTGCTCCTTCTGATGCGGAAACGTGGCTCAGAGAAAGAAGTTGGACTCCTGTTTCCATTGAACAAATCTATCACGCCAAAAACAGATGGAGCCAACAACGAAGTAGAATTCCTGAAGACACCATGAACTTCTTCCTAATGCAGTTTGGAAGCCTTTTAAGCTCGGGTTGCCCCTTAATAATGTCTCTCAATGCCTTGGCTTCTCAATCCTCAAATCCGGCATTAAGAAGATTTTTGACAGAAGCCAAAAACAAAATCGAAGCAGGCAAATCTTTTTCGGAAGTATTAAGACAGGCTCCCGGAGTTTTCCCGCATCTATTTGTCACCATGTTGGAAGTAGGCGAAGTTTGCGGCATGATGGGCGAAAGTATTCAGAGATACTCTGAAATCTACTCAAGACAAGCCAAAACCAGAAAAAAACTTTTCAATGCCTCTCTGTATCCTGCTATGCTTTTGATAGCAACAGCACTTGTTGTAGGAGCTTTGCTTATATGGGTTTTTCCAGTTTTTATAGAAAACGCTACTAGAAGCGGACAACAGCTGCCAGGAATAACACAGTTTGTCATAGCAGTCTCAGACCTTCTAAGAAATTACTGGCTCTGGCTCTTGGCATTTTTTGTCATAACCCTGTTTACCTATTCCGCTCTTTGCAAGAACAAAAATTTCCGAACATTAAGAGATCGATTCATTCTTTCTTTGCCTTGGCTCGGGCAAATATCAGTTTCCAAAAACTCAGCTATTATCGCCGATCTGCTTTCAACTTTGATTTTAGGCAATGTACCCGTTCTGACAGCTTTAACTGCTGTTGCGCAAGCCTTGGACAACCAAGTTTACAAAGACGCAATTCTACACGCCAAGAAAGCAGTCGGCAGCGGTTCATCTATAACTCAGGCTCTTCAAGCCAATCGCGACCTTTTTCCCGAAAGTCTTATTCTCATGGCAGACGTGGGAGAGAAAACAGGAAAAACAGGAGAAATGCTTCAAAAAACCGGAGCAATTTTTGACGAGGAACTTAACATGAGGGTTGAACGTGCTCTAAATCTTATACAGCCTGCTTTGGTAATACTTATGAGCATAGTAATTTTTATAATTGCCCTTGCAATGTACTTGCCTATATTTGACATGGTTAAAACAGTGAGGTAGATTTATTAGGCTCTGCATAAATTTTCTGGAGGAGATATGCGCAAAAAAGCTTTTTCGATAGTAGAAATACTTATAGTGGTACTTATCATAGGGATTCTCACATCTCTTGCAATTCCAAAATACCAGTCTCTGGCAGGTGTCGCCAGAGCCAAATCCTGTCTTTCCAATCAAAAGTCAATTGAGAGTTTGATAGCTCTCTGGGAAGCAAAAAACTTTGAACTGGAATCAGGCAAAAACCGCTGGGCTTGGATTGACAGAAGCGGCAACATGAAGTGGAAGTTTTCCAACGCTTCATTGCAGCTGAATGCCATAGCAAAAGACACAAAACTGTTTATTTGCCCGGAAGCATCAAACAGATTCGGACTGACTTGGCCAGGCTCCAGCTACAAGTTCTACAACACAGACAACACTACACTCTGGATTCTGGACACAACCGGCAAACTTGGAGCGAGAGGTGTAGCCTGTTCTCTCAGACTTGGCACAAAGTGGATCGGGATGAACGGTCAAATGGGCGCGGACGGCTCTAAAGAAACGGCCCACCACTACTGGTGAACCTCTTAAACGGCATACTCTCTTTTCCCTGCATAAAAAGAAAAAGAGACGGTTTTACTATAATAGAAGTAATCACTGCCGTTTTAATCATCGGTATAGCCGCTGCTGCAGGAATGCCGTTATATTCAGGTGTCCTTGAGGATGCTGAGGAAATGAGCAAGAGAAACGAACTGGAAACATTCTTTTCAACCTGCAAAATGAGAGCAACTTTTCGAGGAATTCCTGCTCAAATAGAATATGACGAGCAAAGCAGCAAACTTTTTTACAGACTTTCACCTTCCAAAGCCATATTTTCTCCTGAACTTGCAAAGAAGCCATTCAAAAAAAGCCTAATAATAACAACAAAAGGCAAATTGCTAGTAGACGGCAAAAACATAAACTTGCTTATAGCTGAAGTAAAAATATTGAAAAAGAAAAGAGTCCGGATAGAAATACAACTGTGAAAAACAACAGACAACAACTGAAACACATAAACCTCTCTAAGAGAGCCTTCACTCTTATAGAGATAATCATTTCAATGTTGGTCTTTGCCATAACAGTCACTTCAATCTTCTCCGGCTTTGATGTCATACAAAAACTTGAACGACATGCGGACTTTGAGTCCGAATCAGCCTTTCTTGCAGAACGCGAATTGGAACTAGCCAAGGCCAAAATACTTACAGGCTCTCTAAAAGCAGAACAAAACACATTAAAAAGCGCATTTCCTTTAAAACCTCACTGGGAACTGACATTGCATATCTCCAAGCCAGACAAAAACGGTCTTATTGAGCTCTCAGCCTTAGTAGAATCTCAAGATCGGCAAACTGAGGTAAAAACATTTTTAGCTCTTGAAAGTCGAAAAGCAAATCAAGATTCACTGGGGGCTTCTTCATGAAAAAAGCCTTTACATTAATCGAAGTTACCATGGCAATATTAATATCTGCCCTTGCTGTCACAGGTATCACATCCCTGTTTGGCAAAACCATGCAAACTTTCAATTATCAGACCGATAACCGAAATGCCAGAATATCTTTTGCTGAAACCAGGCGTTTTTTGAGAAAGCTTTCATCCTCTCCCGCTTTAAAGAAAGTAGATGATAAAATGCTGACCGCCAATGTCAAAACGCCTGCGGGGTATATTTTCAAAAATTGCTCAGCCAAATCTTATAAAGAAGGAACTTTCATAGAAGTATGCCTTGAGCCGGATCCTCCGACACAGAATCCTATGGATATTTACAAAAGAGTTTTTTTTTACAGGAACTTGGCTCATGAAAAATAATAGACAAGCCTTCACAATCTATCTTTCTTTTCTCTCTATGGCTTTAGCTTTTATGCTGCTTATGAGTTCCGCCTCAAGCTCAATACCGGCCATGGATATGGCTCGTTCTGATCTGCTTGAAACAATAGGTTTTCATGCTGCTTCAGGCGGTCTTGAGAAAGCCAAATCTCTCTTAAATTCATCTGAACAAGACATCCAGAAAATAGATTATGAATTCTCCTTAAAACCCTTCAGAAAAGTCAGAGTACAAGTCACCTCAAACCTTAATAACGGCGTGACAACACTGACATCAATTGCTCATGTATATGAAGGTAATCAGCAAGTTTCACAAAAAACACTCAAAGCCGACTTGATAACCACCTTAAGCGGCTTTCAATGCTCAAATATTGAGGAATCTCCATGAAAAACAAACCAGGTTTACGTATTTCTTTCGATATAGGCACTAAGGCTCTAAAAGCTGTAGCAGTAGAAACTGATTCATGCGGAGCCAGAACACTTGTCTACAGTGAAAGCCTCGCTTTACAGCCTGAATCCTCTTTTGCTGACTCAGACGATTTCGCTTGCTATCTTGCAGAACAGCTTTCAAGCCTTAAAGAAAGACTTCCCAATATTAAATCTGCCGATGTTTCTTTTTCTTTTTCTCACAGAGAACTCCAAGTTAAAATCCTGACTCCTGACGAGCAACTCTCAAAAGAAGGCTATGAAAACCTCATAAAGAGTGAAGGCAACAAACTGCTTTCTCCTATGTATAAAGGCACGCCTTTTAACTATGCCAGCAAAATTATCTCAAAAACGCCTTTTTCATTTGCTTTGGCAGTAGTTCCTGCCAAAGTCCTTGAGCCATATCAAGAAGCTTTCTTAAAATCAGGCATAACAGTAAGAGATATATATCCGCATGTTTTTCTGAACGATAAACTCCAAGAGATTTCCGACATAAACGCCTCGCCTGCTTTTTCAATACTAAATTTTGGATATACAGGAAGCCATTTGCAGATTTACACAGGAGGCCTTCTCAAATTTTACAGATTTATTCCTGCCGGCTCATCTGATATGCAAACTCCTCCTACTGAAAAAGAACTGGACAATTACGCACAAAAAATCCGCTTTAGCTTTGATTATTTCAGAGCTGTCACCAAACAAACTTCCACAGAAGAAATGATGGTTATAGGCGGTTCCGCCGCAGAACCTTCAGTTCTCTCTTTCTTTGTGCGCTATTTCAACCCCACAAAGATTACAACTCCCAAAATTACAAACCATCTTGCTCTAAGTCCATCAAAAGAAGGCGACCTGCTATCTTCAACCTCAGAAGCAACAATTGGAGAGTTTATACCCGCAATTATGGGAGCTTTTCTTTCCGAAAAAAGCGGGAACCGCCCAGAAAGCTTCTTAGAAAGCTTAAGACAAAAAGCAGCACATAACAGAGAGACCTTTCTTTCTGTTGCAATTCCTATAGCCGTTTTATTGTTCACCGCCTTTGCCGTATTTTCTATAAAACTTGCCACTGACTATAGCCTTATCACCGCTGATGTTCAGAGTATCACTCCAAAACCGGCAAAGCCAAAAGAAAACACCACATCAGATCTTCTTCTTTCATGCGGCATATCACAGAATTCTTTGTCACATCTTGAAAAACTGATGGATGATTCTTCAAGCTTGTTTGAACTTTATAAGAAAATTTTCCAGGCAAAGCCTAGCAGCAATATAATAATAGAAGAAATTCTTTTACGAACTGCAGAGGAAAGTGAAACCCTTGAACTCCCGGAACCTGAAGAAGACACAACAAGCGGAGCTTCTAATGGGTTCCCGCAGGCAGAATCGCTTATGAGTAAACCTCTATACACCACCTCGCTTGAAATATCTGAAGACAATATTTTATCCGCAGATCTTTCAGGCAAAATAATAGTCATAAAAGGCAGAGCTGCAGATATGCCTGAACTGGGCAATTATTTAGGAAAACTGGTTGAACCGGTTTATAATAAAAAAGAGCGCACAGCCACCGTGCTAATAAAGAAAATAACCAAATTTACTACAAGAGCTTCCAAGCACAATAGCCTCGACTTCTTAATTCAAGCGGAGATGCTGTAATGAACCGAAAAATTCTTTTAATCACCATTGCCTCTCTCATGCTTTCCGCTTTTGTTATAGACTTGGCTTTATCAAGAAGAAACAGGGCTATAAATAATTACATTTCCGCTTTGCCTAAAGCTGACAATGGCGTTCAAACACAAACAACATGTGAAGAGCAAATAACACAGAATTCTTCCATCAATAAAACTCAAATTCTCACCCTTCACGAAAGAGCCAACCTGCTGAATATCTTTACAAAGCTGAGAATTCCAGGATTTATCATAAGCGAATTTGAAATAGGCAAAACTTTCACATATCAAAAAGAAGAAGATGATGATAACAGCAGCATGACAGGTTATCCTATGCAAGGCGTTGCCGAAGGGCTCACTCCGGCAGATGAAGAGGCCTTTAACCTTCAGCTTTTACAGATGCAGCAAGCCAGCGGAGTTCAATCTATAATGATCACTCCTGTAAAATTGCGTTTTGATACAAACGCTGGCAATATGGCCGCTTTTCTAAAAAGGATTTCTACCGAAATGCCTTATTTGCATAGTATCCGCAAAGCCGATATCATCTTCGGAGAAAAGGACAGACAAAGAATAAAAGGCACTATGACTCTTTTCTTCCCCTGTATAGATGCTATGCCTGCTAAACCTGTCGCATCGACTTTACAGGACGAAAAAAAACAAGATTCTGATACCGAAACCGTTGAGACGAAAAAGCTCATAGATGAAAAGGAAGTTTCTGATGAAAAATAAGTCGCCTGAAACATGGAAATGGGTTGCAGTTTTCATTCTATTTGCAATTTTCTTGGGCGTAACCTCAAATACCTGCAAATATCTGAACAGCGTGGAGGATTTTGAACCGCCCGATGACTACCTCCATGGCGATTCTTATGACCTACAGTACGGAACTGGAACCTACAATCCGCCGACCATCCCCCACCCTGCCACAGAGAAAATTCCTTCTGACGGCACACAAGAACAGCAGCCGACAACAATCCTGCAAGACAATATAGATTGGGAAAATGTTGAAGAAGATCCGGAAATCGACTGGGATAATATCTAGTACGACGCAACATCACAAAATTGCATATTTAAAGACAACAATATCTTCCTGCTTATCTTATGCAGCAAACGACAGGGAGCAGTGAAATTGTTTAGAACTCAATATTTATGCGATAATTGCTTTCGTCATTTCTGCTCACTGCCACCCTTAACTACTCACTATTTCTTATAGTTTGTGGATAAAAAAATGAAAACAAACATCTATTTGTCTGGTAGTTTCACAAAAAAGGTCAAAACTTCTTTTTTAGCCAAAATATCCGTTTTACTGCTATTTTTCCTTATAGTTGCCTGCAACCAAGTTTCAAGCAAAGAGTTACCTCTTGGCTTGAGAAAAGCCTCAATCTTGTATCAAAACCAAGAATATGCCGAAGCAGCTAATGCCGCTATTGATTATCTGAGATACCACAATGAAGATCTAGATGCTCTCACTATAGCCGGGATAGCCTCATTTCATACCAGTAAATATGAAGACTCTTATAAATATCTTTCCGAAGCTGTCCGCAAAGATCCGAATAATCCTGTGCTTCGCGAGTATATAAAACTGCTCTCCGAACATTTTTATCTTGCTCAAAGCGGCCAAGCTAAATTTTCTCTGAAAGACTTTATTTCGGAAGAAGACGAAACCTACCGTTATCTGGCATATGATTCTCTCTCGGATGAAGAAAAAAACTTTTTACTAAGAAAAGAGCTATTTGCTCCTATTCTTCCAGATCTTCCCCCGCAACAAACAACCCAAGACATCTCTGAAGCTATATTGCCACACTTTTCAGAAAAACTCTTAAAAGAATCTGACAACACAGAAAAAGACAAAATTCAGAAAACAAGCCAAGGAACTCCAGACCTTACACAAAGCGAAAAACACCTCTCAGACGAAGGGGCTGTTTTCAGCTTGGCCTTGAGAGCTTACGAAACAGGCAAATACGAACAAGCAAACCTGCTCTTTTCGCAGCTGAACAAAGCTTCACCTAAGAACGATGCCTATTTTTTATATTTGGCTCGTTCTGAGTTTCACATGAAACATTACAAACGCCTTGTTTTGCTTCTAATGCCTATAATCAATGACGATTCAAAACTTGAGAAATTCTCACTTGAGGAGAGAGACGAGCTTAAACACATGATGAAAGCTGCTACGCAGGAATTTTAAGGGAGTAGGGCGTAGGGGGCGGAGGTAGCGAGGACAAACAGCCATAACAACCAGTGATGAGTGGCGGGTTGAATTGTTCAGACTCAATCGCTGAAACAAATAAAACTGCTTTGAGATATTGATAAATAACCAATATTCTCTATGCTTGAAGAAGGCAATGCTATGCAAAAACGATTTCAGTTTTTGCATAGTCTCTCTTTAAAAGAGATATTCAGCAAGTATGATGCTTAATGTGGAGTTAAAGGTCTTCACAAACCAAATGTATTGAGCAAAAATATTTATATTTTTGCGAAGGGCTATGAGTAAAAGTAAGATATTTAAAAAAGTTATTTTTTAATATCGAAGTTTTAGTCAAAGCTCTGGAAAACATTGCATTCGACAGAAGCAATGTTTTGGCAGTTTGGTTTGTTTTTCGTGGTTTAGATACGTTTTGGGTTTTTCATCTTCGGCCATCTGCGTAATCTGCGGATAATATGTCTTTGGAGTTTTTCCGTGTATTCCGTGTGTTCTGTGGTTCAATAAAGCTTTCTGAGGTTTTTCGTATTTTTCGTGATTTGGAGTTTCAAGGTTTTGTCCTTTCTACTCACTACCCACCATCCGCTGCTCACTGCGTTAATTACCAAGTAGCTCCCCTGCTGCCTATCTTTTTCCTATTCAAAATTACTATTTCAACACGCCTGTTTTTCTCTCTGGATTCCTTATCAACATTAGGAACCTCAGGACGAAATTCTCCAAAACCTTGAGCGGAAAATCTTTCAGGATCTAAATGCATTTTTTCAGTAAAAAAGCGAACTACCGCGCTGGCTCTGACAGCTGAAAGTTCCCAATTACTCTGATACACGCTTACTCTTGGAGGTTCATTATCAGTGTGGCCGTCTATTCTTATGTAGTTATCCAGTTGTCCCAAGACAGGCACCAGTCCAGTCAAAAACTCCTCAGCCCCCTGTTTCATTGTGGCTTGTCCGCTGTCGAAAAGCACATTTGCGGGTATCTGGATTTTTATAATCTGATCATCAGAGATGACTTTCATGCGATTGCTCATAGGCACTTTCAGAAGCTTATCTCTGACTTCTTTGACTATTCTCGGAGCTTCTTCGGGTTTGGCAGAAGGTTTCAAAAGCAAAGCTCCTTGACCTTTCAAAAGATGCCGATGAGTGCCGTCCACATCAAAAACAGCAAAAGCGTTCATGAGATGCTCTCCAAGAGTTCCCAAACGCTCCTTCGGATTTGGAGGCGTATCAAAAGTGGAATAAGCAAACATCATAACGAAAAAGCAAAGCATATTCGTGACAAGATCGCCATAAGAAACATACCATAACTCTGCCGATGGCTTGCTTACTTCTCTTTTTTTAGCCATTTATGAAAAATTCTCCGTCAAATGCTTTTCAGCAAAATCTGCTCTCTGAGAAGCTGGCAAATAAGCAAGAAGACGTTCTTGCAAAATGCGCGGATGGACACCTGCAGCTATAAAAAGACAACCTTTTGCAACAATTTCGCTGTAAAGCTGTTCAGCTTGAGAACGTTCTGTAAGTTTGTTTCCCGCAGGTATAAAGAAAAGGTTTGCAGAAACAGTGCCAAAAAAAGTGGTAACAAGAGCTACCGCCATATTTGGACCTATAGTAGAAGGGTCATCCAGATTGCTCAGCAAGCCTACAAGACCAATAATTGTTCCAATCATACCGAAAGCCGGCAGAACAGAAGCATAAAAATCTAAAGCCGACTTAACTGAAGCATGCCTGTTGGATCGCTCCTCAATCTCGGTTTCAGCCACTTCCTCAATTATTTTCATATCTACGCTGTCAACGACCATTTGCAGACATCTGGCTAAAAAAGGGTTTTCAATTTCTGATATTTTCGCATCTAGAGCTAATATGCCTTCTTTTCTGGCTATTTCAGAAATATTGAGCATATCGCTGACAAGCTTCACGGAATCAAATTTTTCAGGAGCTTTAAAAATGCGCCAAACCGCTATCATTGCTGCCTTAATTGTCTGCATATCATAGCTGACCATCATGGCTGTCATAGCACCGCCGAAAACAATCAATATAGAAGGGAGATCTATGAAAACGCCGAGATTTCCTCCCATTTTGATGGAAGTCCCAATCAGGACGATTCCTAAAATGCTTCCTACTAAGGTATTTCTATCCAAGGTTTACAACTCCTGAAACTTTAAGAGTTTTAAAATACTGACATTTAAAAGAAAAAGAACGACAAGAGAAAAGGCTAGTTGTCTCTGGCTCCCCCCTCAATCCAATTAATAAGCAAAGCCTGATCTGCAGTTGACAGAGCAGCTCTGTTATGAGGCATTCTAGGAGTAACCGTTCCCTTTATCCGTTGAATGAGAGGGCTTCTAGAGGCATTATAAGGATAAACTACTCCTCCCTGTCTTCCGCCCTTCATGATATTTTCATAAGAATTCAGCCTCAAGCCTGAAGCATTTGAAGCATCATTGTGACAGCCTATTATTGAACAGTTGACGCTTAAAATAGGCAAAACGTTTCTTGAAAAACTTCCGCCTGTGGAAACAAGCACAACGTTAGTGTTGGCAGTCATACCGCCGTCAACGCTTACAGTATATGAGTTTGAGTTAAAATCGTTTGCATAAGCAAGGACGGTGTAAACACCAGGTTCAACATCATAAATAGTAAATCTGCCGTTAATATCAGCTGTAACCGTCTGAGTCGCAGGTGTCGTTGTAACAGTCGCTCCTGCAATACCTATACCTGTCTGAGAGTCCACAACAGTGCCTTGCAAAGTTCCTCTCAGAACCTTTTTAGTGCCGCAACCTAATGTCATTAGCAAAGCTGCGGATAAAAACATAAATAAAAAATAACTTCTTTTCACTTTGCCGCTCCTTCCTTGAGCTATTGTCAGTCATCGTTACCCATCGGCACTTACATGTATTTTTATTAGAGTTATTTATTTTGTTCTTAAAGAATCCGCAATTGCATGCTATAATCTGCCTGTGATTCAAGATAATAATGTCCACATTCAAAAACAAACTGTTTTAGCCTTGTCAGAAATTCTGACCTCACTGGTTATATTGTCTTTTTCGCTTTTTCCTATAGCCTATATAGTATCTGTTCTCCGCTATGACCCGAAAAGCACACCTCAAGAACAGTCAGCTTTCCTGTTCGCTAATTCTGTCTTTCAGCAAATTATTGCAAAACGTGCCAACAATCCTGAATTCTTGCCTCCCCACCTGCCAAGAACACCTATCATAGATGAAAACGGGAACCCCGACAGTTTTTTCTTCTCTTTTCTGGGCGGAGCACGTACCGATGAAAACGCCCAGCTGGCAGCTGCATCTAAGAACTTTAATTATCAGCTGACTACCTATTTTGTAAAAAAGAATGTATTCAAAGTCTCCATAGAACTCACTTATAATGACGGAGAAAAAATCACTCCTTATATTTACGAAAAACTTTTTAGCCAGCAATGAAACAAAAAAGCAAATCTTACTACACCCTTTTTGCCCTGACATTATTTATAATAACTTTTACCGCTTGGGCACTTTTGTCTTTTATCAGAAAAGAACGCAATATTGCAGCTAATTTTGCTGAAAGCACAGAAGCAAAATATGCCGCCGTCTACGACGCTTTACAAAGCGCAACCAGGCGTTCCGACAGAGCGCTGATACGCACCTCTGCTTTGGAACTCAGATTAGCGGAAAAAACAATAGCCGTATTTAAATTGCGAGACTCTGCCTTGATTCTTTCAGACACTCCTATTATAAAGGGAGTCAAAAGTTTTGAAGCTATCTTGGACAAAGAAACCAAAAACCTGATTCATATAAAGCTTTCTCTTAGCGATCCAGACCCAGGCCATCCCCCATTTGCCACATCATTCGCATTGAGAGGTCTGCCTTTATGACTAACGAACTTCCAAAAAAGAAGACTTCTCTTATTCTTCTATCTTGCATAGCCTTGCTCTTAACCGTATTAGGAGCACTGTATATGAGCTTTGCTTTTCCGCGCCTATGCAATTCAGCATCAACAAGCCAAATCACGCTAGACTTGCCTCTTGAATCAGCAATCATAGAAAGCATTCACAACAGTATCACCAGCAAAGAGTCCTCTCCTATTCGCACTATTAACTTGGGGCGAAGGCTAAAATTTGTTATTGAAGCAACCAACGAGGAAGAAGGCTTTACACACTTCACAGCCTCAGCTGTCATAGACAACAAAGCTTTGCGGGTTTTAAAAGCAAAATGGGCTGCGAACACCCCTCCGGATTGCTTAATATTCCTTAACTAGTGCTGTGTTGCAGCTAAAAGTTTCTTCTCTTTTTTATCCACAGATTACACAGATGGGTGCTTCGCACAATGGCTTGTAGGTAGTGGATAGCGGGCAGAAAGGTAATTTTGTAATGTTTTCTCTGATTGATATGTCATCTAAGTATTATTAGTTTTTTCACATCAGAGCTTCAGCTATTTATCAGCTGCTTAGAGCAATTATCAGTTTCAGCGATTGAGCTAAACAATTTCACTACCCACCAACCACTATCCACTCTAGTGCGGCGGCAAATCTGTCATGCAACATTTAGTTTATTAACTTGGAGAATATAATAAGCAACTTTTAAATGTTACACAGCACTAGATTTTTTGCAGTGTGAGAAACTTTCTGTCAGTTACTATAGAAAAGTCCCTGTGCGTTATCTTTCTTCCTCTGATTTCGCTCATCCAGAGTTCATCTGCTCTTTCAATCAGCTTTCTGTTTATACGTACATCCGGCAAAAATTCTGTAAACCAACTGCGCAAAATCTCTCGTCTTAAAGAAGTCTCTGTTTTTCTGTTTATTTTGAGTCTTCCTGATTCTTTATCACAGTTAGCTGAAAGATATTTTTCCGCTTTGACGGCAAGCTCATCTTGAATCAAAGCCGCATCCTCGCCTAAAGCCATAATCATTCTTGAAGCGCCGGGACTTATTTCTTCCATCAATGGCAATAACTCGTGTCTAATACGGTTTCTAAGGTAAACATCTGAAATATTGGTTTCATCTTCAACATGCGGAATGGCTTCGCTTTTAAGCAAGTCTTCAAGCTCCGGTCTTGAAATTTTAAGTAAAGGGCGCCAGACTCTTACACTGCCATAGGCAGTTTTCAAAAGCGCTTCTTCCGGAATTCCTCTTAAACCCTGCCATGAAGTTCCAGCCAGCATTCTCATTAAAAGAGTTTCAGCTTGATCGTTTGCATTGTGGCCTGTTGCCAAAAGATCCGCATTTGAAAGCGAGAGCATTTTTGCAAAGCTTTCATATCTGAACTTTCTAGCCCAAGCTTCTGTCCCCAGAGTTTTAAGTTCTGCTTTGTCACTTTCTTTGGCAGTTTCCGAATAAAATTCCACAGAGTGTTTCTCACAAAGTTCTTGAACAAAGTTTTTATCGCTGGGACTGCTTAACCTCAATGAATGATCCACATGAAAAACGCACATCTCTTTTCCCTCAATGCGTGTCTTGTTAAGCATCAACAAAAACATGGCTACAGAATCAGTTCCGCCGGAAACGCCTAAAGCAAGTTTGTTATATTCAGGCGAATTTGTCAGCTCTGACAAAAGCTTTTGCAGCTGAGGATTTTTCTTCATTTTTTCCACAGTTCTTTCAAATTTTGGGCATTATACCGGAAAAGCTTTTGGTTGCCATATATTTATGGTTTCTAAAGAGATTCAACTATCTCTAAAAAAAGAGCTGAAAGCTGCCAAACAACATGCTTCTTGTTTATTTTTTAAGTTGCTGAAAAAACGAAACTCCGGTAACCTTCTTGGACGTGATTTTTTTACTTTATTTCATGAGAATTCTGAGAGGAAGTTAACTATGAGGAAAAAGTTATTCTTTTTAATTATGTTGCTTTTGATAGCAGCTACTGTTCAGGCAGCTGATATTTACGTCTCTTTAGACAACGGCAAAAACAAGAACGCCGGCACCAAGCAAGCCCCTCTAAAGAACCTTTGGAAAGCGCTGGAAATCGCTAATGTCGGCGACAAAATTCATCTTGCGGAAGGCGTTTATCCTGGCAAAATGAAATGCAACTGGTTTCTTATGGAAAGACCCGTCTCCATTATCGGCGGTTATTCAAATGACTTTAGCGAAAGAAATCCGCTTAAATACAAAACACTATTCCAAGGACGAAATGAAAACAACGACAAAAAAGGCAGTGGTCTTGGCATATTGCACTTGGAATTCGACAAAACACAAAATGCCCCCAAAGGCTTTTCAATTGTTATAGACGGCATAATTTTCGATGATGGTTTCGCTTCAAGCTATCACGCCACCAAAGGCAAACCCGAAGGTTTCGACACAGGCATGTGGCTCCAAGGACCTGCCAAAAACACTGCTGACAAATTCGCTTCAGCAAACAGATATTCTATCTATAGCGCTACAGCTTCCCGCGGAGAAGGCGATATAACAATCAGAAACTGCACCTTTGTAAACGGGTCAAACATAGCTTTGGAACTCAGCTGGCACAAAGGCAAAGTAACCTGCGTCAACAATGTTTTCTGCAACAATAGAATGATATCCGCAAACGTAACCTGCTCAAACCGCGATCCTTCCGTTGAATGGGAATTCGCCAACAACACAGTTCTCTTCACTTGGAGCCGTCTCAGCGACTTAGGCGACATGGGCTTTGGAATTCGCAACAACACAGGCGTTACAGCAAACATCCATGACAATATAATCGGTCTGAACGTTCTGACAGGCTTTGACAATACCAAGGGAGACAGCAAAAAGAAGGTTACATACCTTGACAACAACATCTTCTTCTTGAACCGCGAAAGCGACGTTCAAATGACCATTTCTCCTTCAATCGCAAAAGTCAGAGTAGAAGACTTTGAAGACCTTGAAGGCACTGACGGCATAGAGTCTATTGAAGACAATATCAACCTGGAAGATCCCAACATATTTGCAGGCCGCATAAACACTCAATATCTCAACGCATTTATGTCTATGAAATACTCTGAAGCTACAAAACTGGATGAAGGACAAGCCAACAGCCTCCGCAGCGCTTTGGGCATGCCTCTTCAGGGAACCATCACCACCAAGGTAGACATGTATGCCAACCGCTACCCCATGGAAGACGCTCTCAAACTCTTCGGCGCTATGCCTGGCAAAGGAGCTCAGAACATAAACGGAGTAGCCAATCCGCTCGTTTCTTCAGCTGGTCTTGATACTGGCAAACTAAGAGAAGGCATACTCGACTCTACTGATAAATTCACTGAGGATGTCCTTGACTTCAGCAACAAACTGACTGAAGAAATCCTTGATTCAACCGGCGCATTGGTTAATGACATACTTAATGACGTATTGAAGTAAGGATAAGAAAAAGACATCCCTAATGAATTCAAGCGTGGCACTTAGCTAACAAACAGCGGGCAGGAATAAGTGGACAGTGAGCAGAAAAAGCTGAAGCAACAATGATATAAATATTGCTTCTAACAATTCACTGTCCACTCCACACCGCCTACAGTCCACTCGTCACTGATTTTAGCTCTTGCGGTTTTTATACCCACAAGCTATAATTATCTTGAAGTGCAATCATCTCCTGGGGGCGAACCGGTTTCGACGGGGAGCGTGAGCTGCCACTCGCCATCCGAGGTTGATCGAAGGGCCTCGTAAAAAATCGGTCAAAACTTAACTGCCAACGAAAATCTGGCATACGCAGCCTAACGCAGGCTACGCGGTTCTCTGAAAGATTCTGCCGGTAAGCTTTTAGAAGAACCGTCGACACAAACCGGCCTTCCCGAGCATTGGTGCCGATGCTGATGTTTGGAGGAGTATAATCATCGGATCGGGTTTGCTAAGGGCGTAGCCTCTGCGCGACCTTAACCCTAAATAAATGTACATAGGCTATGATGGTAGACAGTGTCTGTGAGCCTTTTCGGACGCGGGTTCGATTCCCGCCGCCTCCATTTTTTAAGAGTTTCCTGAAATTTCCTGAAATCAGAAATTTCGGCACAGATGCAGGACCTGAGAAAGGATACATCCAACCCGACAAAAGCAGAAATGAACTCCCTGCTTCAATCTGCAATAAAGATCACTTTCGAAGTGTTCGAGGAGGAAGCATGAGAAAGATCGTTTGTGCTCCGGAAAACCTAATACCTCAGCAGCTTGAGGAAGGTACAAAATATTTCTCGATATACTCGAATCCTCGAAGGGAGAATGTCGGATATTTCGGTTCTACCTTGGTAAGAGACATACAAAGAGCCGGGCTACGTCCTTCAGAAAAGATCTGGGATTTCAATACAATCGCTTTGTCGGTCGCGGCCGCCGATAATTCGCTCACAAGAAAAGACAGCGCTGATGGATGGACTAGGCAAATTGATTTGACCGTTCACCTTTGCAATCCAAGTGTTTGGGAGCCTGCAAGGCAGGAGTTTGAAAAAACGCTGAGATTTCTTACAGGGGATTTTTGGTCTCTTACTTTCAACGGCAATGGCGTCACTCCACCAAGAGCAAAAAGGCTGAAACGATTCGATTCTGACTGTGTTTCTCTGTTGTCCGGCGGCGTTGATAGTTTAGCCGGGGCAATCGACATAGTGGCTGACAAACACAAGCCAATATTCATATCACAAGTTGTGAGAGGAGATGCAAAAACACAAAGAGACTATGCAAAAAAGATCAGACCCGAGAGCGCACATTTCCAATGGAGCCACAAGATTCATCCACCTAAAGGCGAATCCGAAGGATCGACAAGAGGCCGGTCGATCATTTTCTTTGCCTTCGCGGCCTTGGCTGCATCTGCTATTCAAACACAGTCCGACTCCCCAGCTGACATATACGTTCCTGAAAATGGGTTTATCAGTCTAAATATTCCGCTCAATTCAGGTCGAATGGGCAGTTTCAGTACCAAGACCACTCATCCTGTTTACTTAAAAGGAATTCAAGATCTCTGGAATGAAGTCGGAATCAGCCTGAATCTCATAATGCCCTATCAGTTCAAGACAAAAGGAGAAGTACTGGCAGAATGTAAAAATCAACAGCTATTGAAGGAGTTGGTTTTTCAATCTGTGAGTTGCGGAAAATATCGAGTGTACAAGATGCAACATTGCGGCAGATGTGTTCCTTGTTTGGTTCGGAGGGCTGCATTTCAACACTGGGGAGAAGCTGACCAGACATCAGGTGGCTATTATTCAGAACAATTGGATCGGATCAATCATGGGAATCCTGATGATGTAGGTGCCGCTGCCAGTGCATGTTTGGTTGCCGAGCAATCTGGAATCCACCGGTTGATTTCAGGACACCTGTCTTTTGCGGACCACCAGAATCGAGGTGACTTTGAAGGTGTCTTTTCACGAGGCCTTGGTGAGGTTAAAGAACTTTTACTGGATAAAGGGGTGATATGATAGATCTGCATACACACCTTGATTTATACCCAAACGCGCTCGATATCCTTGCCCGGGTCAATAAAGAAAACCATTTCACAATGGCTGTTACAACCAGTCCAAGGGCATGGCTGGCGACCTCGCAAGTTTTCAAGGGACATGAGAACATCAAGGTCGCTCTCGGTTTGCATCCTGAAGTCGCTGATCAAAAGTTCGGTGAGCTGGACAAAGCGCTTACCATGTACAGCGCATTTGAAGGGTTCGATGAATCCGATCTGGTCGGCACTTTGACATCCATTAACAGTGAAATCGAAAAACTGCCCACCCGGTATTCCGATCTTTGGGATCTGTTCAAAACGGTGAAGCATTCCTACGATGAAGAAGCCTATGAAGTGTTGCTTGCCGATGATGAGCTGAGAGAAGAGTTTTACGGCCGTCTTTCGGAGTTCGGAAAAACCCTTGGTATCGCACTCTCCTCCGAGAAGTTTCTGACCGAAACCGATGAGAAGACTTTGTCCAGATACAAAGCAGATCTTCGGAAATTCCAGTCACTCAAGGCTTCTGTCAAGCTCCGGTATGCAGAGGCAATTGACTACCGGGATTATGAGCCCAAAATCAAAAAACTGCTGGATACACACATTCAAGCCAACGAAGTTGTCCAGCTGAATGAGCCGGTTAACATCTTTGACGACAAAATGTTCAATCAGGTCAAAGAGGAACAAGGCGTTTACCAAACCAAAAAAACCACGGCTTCAAAGGCTGATACGATTGCACACGCCACGAAGAAAGTCATCACCGAAAAGATGGATGAAGACCCTGCGTTTTATGAGAAGTTCTCAAAACTGATCCAAC